>Ga0207421_10001850_pt1 | contig 26877 bp, 26 predicted proteins | sample SodLakKL_010_SED_4_FD_187542 | JGI IMG/M metagenome (GOLD analysis project Ga0207421, IMG submission 187542) | Alkaline sediment microbial communities from Lake Tanatar, Kulunda Steppe, Russia - 8KL_010_SED (SPAdes) (version 2) | ecosystem: Environmental > Aquatic > Non-marine Saline and... | reverse complement strand
CGTCGGTCCGCGGCCGCGACCTCGAGGTTGCGTTCCTGCAGGGTCTCGGCTGCAGCCTCCAGCGTCTCGCCGGTGACGTCGGGGACCTCGATCGGGCGGGGGCCCTGGCTGACGGTCAGGGTGACCAGGCTGGCCTCATCGAGCACCTCCTCCGCGGGAGGGTCACTGGCGATGACGGTTCCCGCAGGCACCTGCTCGTCGAACACCTGCTCGTCGGCGGCCCGGAACCCTTCGGACTCCAGCACGGCGACGGCCTCGGGGAACGGTTGGCCGATGACGTCGGGGACCTCGACCTGTCGCGGTCCGTCGGACAGCACCAGGTCCACCTGGGTACCGCGGCGGGCCTCCCCGGTCGGGTCCTGCTCCAGCACGTTGCCGATCGGCGTCTGCGCGTCGTGCCGCGTCGAGACGACCTCCGGCACGAAACCCTGCTCGATCAGTTGCTCCTCGGCGGCCGCCAGCTCTGCGCCGACCACGGACGGGACCGCCAGGACCGGGGCCATCACCCGGTCCCAGAACACGTACCCGCCCACGCCCGATGCCAGGATCAGAGCGACGATGACGAAGGCGACCATCCAGCCCGAGCGGCGTCGTGTCGGGCCGACGCTCGCGGTGTCGTGATCCCCATCGTCGTCATCGTCGGGTCGCAGGATCGAGGTTCCCGGACCTGCCGCGAGTGCGGCCCCGTCACCGACGTCGTCCCAGTCGAAGTCGTGGTCATCGGTCGCGTCGTCCGCGTCCGATCCATCGGCGTCGGTGAACAACCGATGACCGGCCAGGTCCGTCTCGTCACGTGGCTCTGCGGAGCGCGCCTCCGCGGAGCGCGGTCGGGCCGGCGCGACCTCGGCGGCCAGCCCGATGGATGGCGTCGGCGACGGCACGGCGTTGCTCAGTGCCCGCGCGAAGTCGCTGCCCGTGGGGTAGCGCGTCCCGCGATCGATGGCCGTCGCCCACCGGACGACGTCATCGACACCCGGTTCGATCCCGTCCACCACGGTCGAGGGAGCCGGGACGGCGTGGGAGGTGTGCTGGACGGCGGTTGCGAACGCGGACTCGCCGTTGTGCGGCGGGTGGCCGGTGAGGCACTCGAACAGCACGACGCCGAGCGCGTACACGTCCGCCCGCGGGTCGAGACGCTCGCCGCTGACCGCTTCGGGGGAGAGGTAGTGGGGAGAGCCGACCAGGACGTCGGCACCGAACGTCGAGGTCGAACTCGCGACCGCCCGGGCCAGTCCGAAGTCGGTCACCCGCACGGTGCCGTCCTGTCCGAGCAACAGGTTCTCAGGCTTGACGTCCCGGTGGATCAGTCCTGCATCGTGTGCCGCACCCAGGCCGCGCGCGGCCGGGATCATGATGCCCGCCGCCTCCTCGGCGGTCAGCTGTCCGCGTTGCCGGAGCAGCTGACGGAGCGTCGGTCCCTCGACCAGTTGCAGGACCAGGTAGGCGCCGTCGTCGGTCTCGCCCCAGTCGTGGACGCCGACGACGTTCGGGTGGGACAGGGCGGCGGCGGCGCGGGCCTCGCGGCGGAAGCGATCCAGGAACGCCGTGTCCGTCGCCAGGTGCGGGTGGAGCAGCTTAACCGCCACCTGGCGGTCGAGGACCTCGTCGCGGGCGCGGTAGACGCTGGCCATACCGCCCCGGCCGAGCTCGTCGAGCAGCGTGTAGCGCCCGCCGACGCGGGTTGGGGCGGTGGGAGCGGACGGGGGTTCAGACACGGCGCGATGGTACGGCAGCCTCCCACCATCATCGTGGAGCCGGTGTCCATCCGGTGATGGCTCGCTGAGGCGGCAGCGTCAGCCGGCTGCGCGGTCGATGCGTTCCCGCAGGACCTCGACCTGATCGTTGAGCAGACCGACCTCGCCGCGAACGGCGTCCAGCTGGCCCCGGACGTCGGCGAGTCCGCCGCGCAGGTCGCTGTCCGCTGCCTCGACGTCTTCGGCCAACTGTTGACGTGCTGCCGCCTCGGCCGCCAGGTCGGCTTCCAGCTCCGCCAGCGCGTCGACGATGCGTCCGAGTTCGTCGTCGACCTCCGCGACACGGTCACCCAGCCCGTCGTCTCCGGTGGCGTCGATCACCGCTGCCTCGAGGTCGTCCAGGCGCCCCTGGATGGTGGCTTCGGCCTCGCGTTGTTCGGCGAGTTCGACGCGCAGGGCGGCGACATCCGCCTCCAGCGCCTCGAGCGCCTCGGTGTCGGGGCCGCAGCCGGCGAGCAACGCGGCCACGGCGAACGCGGAGCTGGCGGTACGGGCGTGGCGGAGCCACGGATGACGGGTCGACATGCCCGCAAGCCTACGTCGTGGCGGTAGCGTGCACGTGACACGACCCGTGCCCGACCGATGTCGACGAGGATCCCGCCCGCCATGACCGCAACACCCCCCGCCGCGACCTTCGACGACGAGCTCGAGGCGCTCGGGTTCCGGGTCCAGGGCGTGAGCCGTCGCGGCGGCCGACAGTGGGCGCTCGCCTTCAACCGCATCCTGACGTTCACCCTGCACGACTACGACGACACCGTGGTGATGACCTGGTCGTGCGAACTGGGCGAGCACGTCCTGGAGCGCGGCTGGCAGCTGAGCGTCACCGACATGTCGACCGCGGAGCTCTACCCCCGCAACGACGTGCGTCTGCCGCTGGACATCGAGGCGGTCCGGGGCGAGATCACCCGCGTGCTCGCGTCGCTGCGCATCGACCTCGGGGATCCGGAGCTGTGAGCGGCGCCGACGGGGTTGTTGAGCCAGGGGACGGAGCGGCGTCGCCCGAGCGCCTGCAGCCGCCGAGCATCGTCGACTGGGGGCTTACCGCGCGGCGGATACGGCTGGTGCTGACGAGCCTGGGCGTGCTCGTGCTCGTCGCCTGGCTCGCGATCGGGGTCTTCGGTGCGGCCGGGTTCGATCCCCGGCTGCTCGGCGAACTCCTCGGGCTGGCCCTGTTGGTCGCGTTCCTCGCCGAGGTCGTGGTCGTCGGCGGCGCGGCGGTCCGCGGGATGCTGCGAGCCGGGGAGCGGGGCGACCGGTTGGCCGGTTCGGACGTCTCGCTGCTGCCCCCGCAACTGACCCGACGGCGGCGCGGCTGAACCTGCACGACCTACAGCGCGGCGAGCGCCGCTTCGAAGTCGTCGAGGTCCAGGACGTTGTCCCAGCGGTGGGTGATGGTGCCGTCGCCGTCCACCAGGAAGAACCACGGCTCGTTGCCCTGCGCTTCGGGGCCCGCCAGGATCCACTCGGCGGCGGCCTCGTTGATCACCTGGTCGTCGAAGTTCCGCCAGACCTCGAGGTGGACGAACGCGGCCGTCTCTCCGTGGGTCTTGGCGAGGTCCGCCATGACGTTGGTCTGCGGGCCACAGAACCGGCTGGCGCAGTAGACCGGTGTGGTGATCCCGACCACCACGGGCCGGCCCTCGTCGAGTGCGTCGGCGATGACCGTGTCGTGCAGATGGGTATCGGGGATATCGCCATCGGCGGTCCCTGCTCGCGAGTCGATCGCCTCCGGTTCGATGTCGCCGGCTTCCGCGTCCGCGATCGTGGGGTTGGAGGTCCGCGGCGCCGGATCACCGGGACCCGGCACCTGGCGCTCCTCCTGGACGGCGAAGGTCGTGCTGCCCTCGAGCGTGCGCCCGTCCTCGGTCTCGGCGACGACACGGAGCCCCCAGAACCCCGGTTCATCGAGGTCGACGCGGCCGGCGTAGACACCGCTGCCCTGCTCGCCCGACAGCAACCGGGGTGCATCCGTCGCGTTCTCGGGCTCGGCGCCGGGCACGGGAAGGAAGCTGGCGGAGACCGCCTGCGTCAGCTCCGCCTCGCCCCCCGCCTCGTCACCGAGGTGTGCGAGTTGGAAGGTCACCTCTCCGAAGGCCAGCAACTCCCGGTCCGGGCTGAGCAGGCCGGTCAGCAGGCGCTGGTCCTCGCCGACCGCGAGGTCGAAGCTGGCCACGGCGATCGCCAGGTCGCTGCCGGTCGACTCGGTGGAGCCGACCGCGGTGTCCTCGGCGGTATCGCCCGGTTCGGCTTCCCCGGTGCCACAGGCGCTTGCGAGCAGCAGGAGTGCGAGCCCGCTCAACAGGACGCGTGAGGGCCGGGATGGCGGGAAGGATCGGCGCACGGTTGGTTCCTTGCCGTGAAGCGTGGATGGGGCCGTGGAGGCGTCTGCGGCGGAAGGTGGTCGGTCGCGTGGGCGGCTGCTGTGGCCGCTTCACGAGGGTACGACGTCACGGAAAACCCCTCGTACCGTGGTGGTCGTCCCGTCTGGCAAGCTGGCAGCATGCATCGCCTCACCGCCCCGCTGTTCCTGGCCTGTTGTGCTCTGGCCCTCGCAGCCTGCACCACGCCGGGCGACACCCCGGGGACGGATCCGCCGGTACCCGACAGCGCCGGGACCGACGGATCGACGTTGAACGATGACGGCGGCGAGGTCGACAGCTCCGTCGAGCCCGTCCGGGTCGCCTCGGGTCCGGATCCGGAGACGGCACTGCTCGCCTGGACCATGGCGGAGATGCTCGAACTCCAGGGACTCACCGCCGAGGTCGTGCCGTTCTCGGATGCCAGGGATGCCCGTCGGGCGCTGGAGCTCGGAGAGGTCGATGTGCGCCCGGGCTACACCGGCGAGGCATGGCTGGAGACCCTGGGGCGTCCCGACCCCCCGAGTGAGCCGGGCCAGAGCTACGTCGCCGTCCGTGACCACGATGTCTCCGCGGGCATCATCTGGCTCCGACCGCAGCTGGGGGAGGGCATCGATGAGCCACCGGCCAACGCGACGTTCGCCTTCGTGGTCCGGGGTCCGCCGTCGGTCGACGCGGACATCCGCACCATGTCCCAGCTCGCCTCACGTCTGTCGGAGCAGCCGGACGCCGTGGTCTGTGTGGATCAGGAGTTCGGCAACCGTCCCGATGGGTTACCGGCCGTGTTGTCGGCCTACAGCGTGCGCAGCGACCGCCCCTTCCTGGCCGCGGATCCCAACGAGGCGGTGCTGGGCGTCGCCGCCGGCGACTGTCTGGCCGGTCTGACCACGGCGACCGACGGAGCCGCGTGGCGGGCCGGTCTGCGACCGCTCGTCGACGACCTCCGGGTGTTCCCGGCGTTCGTCCCGCTGCCCCAGATCCGGATCGATGCGGCGACCGCGCGACCCCTGATACGGGTCGCGCTCGGGCCGATGTCGGCAGAGCTGACGACCGGTTCGCTGGGACGGTGGAACGCCCGCATGGCGGCCGGCGAGCCGGTCGAACAGGTCGCGGCGGACGCCGCACGTGTCCTGTTCGAGCGTGCGGGACGCGAGCTGCCGGTCGAGCCCGACGCCTGATGGCGTTTCAGTACCGCCTGGGGACGAAGGACTGATCCTCCAAGGGGGGGCGCACGTAGCCGGTGACCTCCTTGGGTCGGGCCGGCAGCTCGAGCGGATCCGGCGTGTCGTGGCGGTAGTCGAACTGGTCGAGCAGATGGGCGATGCAGTTGAGGCGTGCATGTCGTTTGACGTCGGCGTCCACGACCCACCACGGTGCCTGCTTGATATCGGTGTGGTTGAACATCTCATCCTTGGCGCGCGAGAACTCCTGCCAGTATTCCCGGGACTTCAGGTCCATGGGGGACAGCTTCCACCGCTTGGTCGGATCGTCGTTGCGCGACTGGAAGCGGCGTTCCTGTTCGGCGTCACTGACCGAGAACCAGTACTTGACCAGCGTGATCCCGGACCGCACGAGCATGCGTTCGAACTCCGGGCACGTCCTCATGAACTCGCGGACCTGTTCCGCGGTGGCGAAGCCCATCACCCGCTCGACCCCGGCGCGGTTGTACCAGGAGCGGTCGAACAGCACGATCTCCCCGGCGGCTGGCAGATGTTCGACGTAGCGCTGGAAGTACCACTGGGTCTTCTCGCGGTCGGAGGGCACACCGAGCGCGACGGTCCGGACCACCCGAGGGTTGGTGCGCTCCGAGATGCGCTTGATCACACCGCCCTTGCCCGCGGCATCACGCCCTTCGAAGACCACGATCGCCCGCTTGCCCTCCTCCTTGAAGGTCTGCTGGAGCTTGATGAGTTCCACCTGGAGGCGTTCGAGTTCGGCTTCGTAGACCTTCTTCTTCAGCACCCCCTTCTTGTTGTAATCGTCCTCGCTGAACAGACGCTTGTCATCGAGTTGGCTCACGTGTCCTCCTCCGGTTCAACCTGACCGGTTTCGCTCCGGTCCCACCTGACCGGTCTCGCTCTGCTCGTGCATCGGCGGTGAGCCTCGTCGCTCACCGCGCCGACGTCAACGTCGAGGTGTGCGGCTCGGTCGGCTGCAGGTGCGGTAGGTGCTCGGCGCGGCGGCTGCGATGGTGGATGTCGCAGCCGCGACGTACCGTCCACGTCACGGTCGAACATGCGTTCGATTCATCGGTTCGACGGTGGGAACGACGTCGCAAGGAGGCACGGCGATATGAGCAAGCGGTACCGCGAACCGCTCGACGACGTCGAGGTCGCTGCAGAGGATCCGACGGCGTTCACCTGGCGGGGCCACCGGTACCACGTGCTGCAGGTGCTCGGCCACTGGTACGAGGACGAGAGCTGGTGGCGACAGGCCGACGGTCTGCCCCGACACATCCAACGCACGGACCTGTGGCGGGTCGAGGCCCGCAACGCAGGCCCGACCCGTGGGGTCTACGAGGTGGTGCGGTGCGGCGAGGACTGGCGCCTCGACCGCATCTGGGACTGATGGCCGCGCGGTGACACTGACCGGTCACCCGGTGACGCGTTCACGCACCTGGCGCTTCAGCCGGAACAGGATCGCGTCCATACCGCGCAGCCGCAGGGGGCTGATCGCCTCGGCCAGGCCCATGTCGTTGTAGAAGTCGTCCGGGACGTCCAGGACCTCGTCCGTGGTCGCTCCCGACAGCCCTTCCGACAGGATGCCAGCGAACCCACGGGTCGTCGGCGCCTGGGGCGAGCAGTCGAACCACACCGTGACCGTGTCGTCATCCGCCACCTCGGTGGTGAGGAAGAACGGGGTCTGGCACTCCTCGACCTCCTCGAGCTGTCCGGGGTCGGCGGCGAGATGCTCGGGCAGGTCCGGGACCTTCTCGGAGTACTCGACCAGCAACTCGATCCGCAGCTCGGGTGGCGCAGCGGCGAAGTCGTTCACCACGTTCTCAAGGGCGGTGGGCAGACCCATGGTGTGAAGCTCCTACGCTCGTTGACGACGGCGGGTTCAACCGCCGCTGCAGGCAACGTACCGAGGAGCCCCACGCATGCCGGTCACCGACCACGACACCGACCCGAAGATCACCGCGTACGCCAACCCGAGTGTGCTCGTCTCCACGTCCTGGGTGGAGAGCCACCTCGATGCCCCTGGCCTGGTCGTGGTTGAGTCCGACGAGGACGTCCTGCTCTACGAGACCGGCCATATCCCGGGCGCGGTCAAGATCGACTGGCACACCGAACTGCAGGATCCCGTCACCCGCGATTACGTCGACGGGGAGGGGTTCGCCGAACTGATGCGCTCGAAGGGCATCGGCCGCGACGACACGGTCGTGTTCTACGGCGACAAGAGCAACTGGTGGGCGGCGTACGCCCTGTGGGTGTTCACGCTGTTCGGGCATCCCGATGTGCGGCTCATGGACGGTGGGCGCGACAAGTGGCTCGCCGAGGATCGGCCCGTCACCAAGGACAAGCCGCAGCCCGACCCGTCCGACTACCCGGTCGTCGCCCGTGACGATGCGCCGATCCGCGCCTACCGCAACCACGTCGAGGACCACCTCGAGGTCGCTGGGCAACTCATCGATGTGCGCAGCCCGCAGGAGTTCACCGGCGAACGCACCCACATGCCCGACTACCCCCAGGAGGGGGCGATGCGCGGTGGCCACATCCCGGGTGCCAAGGGCGTGCCGTGGGGCCGTGCCGCGCAGGAGGACGGCACCTTCAAGCCGGTCGAGCAGTTGCGGGAGCTCTACGAACAGGAACAGGGCCTCGCGCCCGATCAGGACACGATCGTCTACTGCCGCATCGGCGAGCGGTCGAGCCACAGCTGGTTCGTGCTGACCCACCTCCTGGGCCACGAGAACGTCCGCAACTACGACGGCTCCTGGACCGAATGGGGCAACCTCGTGCGTGCGCCCATCGAGAAGGGCGACGGCAGCTGAACGCCTGACGGCGAGCCCGGCTCAGCCGGGCCGGAATCACGGCACGGGTCGACACCCGTGCCCGGTGGTGCCCACGCGGCGCCAGCGGTTCCTGGAGCAGCGTCTGGCCGTCTGACGGGTCCCTGTCTCGCCCGTCATCCTGGGTTGGGGCTGCCGCGGGGTGTGGTGGTTGTTCGGGTGCCGTTGGGTGCGGTGAAGGTGGCTTCGTTCGTGGCCGGGTCCAGCGTGAGGGTCCAGCCGCCTTCGTGGACGAGGCGGTGGTGGCGGGTGCAGAGCAGGATGCCGTTGTCGAGGTTGGTGTGGCCGCCGTTGGACCACCAGCGGATGTGGTGGATGTGGCACCAGTCGGGGGGTCGGTCGCAGCTGGGGCCGCGGCAGTGGCGGTCTCGTGCGGTGATCGCGGTGCGCTGCGCCGGTGACCAGGTGCGGGTTGCCCGTCCCACGTCCAGGATCTGTGACTTCGCGTTCATCACGATGCGGGTCAGGCGTGCGTCGCAGAGCAGGCGCTGGGCGGCATCGGGGGAGATGGTCGCGCCGTTGGCGGTGGTCGCCGTCGGTCCCGGGGTCGGTCTGGGGGGCTGGTCGTCCGGTGTTCCGGTGGGATCCTGGTCAGGTCGATCCGCCTTCCCAGCATGTGCGTCGTCGCTCGTGGCCGGTTGGTGGTCGGGGCGGAGGATGATCGAGATGTGGGGGCGGATGCCGCCGGCGACGGGTGCGCCGGCGGCCATGGCGGCTTCGGCGGTGGCGAGCAGTCCGTCGGCGGTGCGTTGCTCGGGGGTGCGACGTTCGCGGATCGGGGTCTTCGGTGGGTCGGGGGTGGTGAACGCGCGGATCGCGGTCGCGACGGTTTCCCCGGCGACGGGGTCGAGTAGGGCGTGGAGCTGCCACATCCCGTCGTCGCGGCGGGTGCAGGAGGCACGCCGTCGGGCGTGGGCGCGGTTCTCGTCGCGGCGCAGCGTGTCGTTGTCCGCGGCCTGTTCGGCGCGGCGGATCTTGTCGTTGAGTTGCTCGGGGGATGACTTTGTGGCGGGCCCGAGGAGCTGTTTCTGGACCTCGTCGGGTGAGCCCAGCTGTCCGCGGCGTGCGGCACGGCCGAGTGCGGCGGCTTGTTCGGGGCCGAGCCGTCCGTCAGCGAGCGCGTCGGTGGCATCGTCCATGCCGTCCAGGCCTCGGGCCAGTTCGGTCTGTTTCTTGGCCTCGCGGGCGGAGAGCCCCAGCCGGTTACGTAGGTAGGCGTCGGTGCCGCTCATCCCGGCGGCGTCGTGGGCCTTGGCCGCGGCCGCGCAGGCCACCAGCCGGGACTTGATCGCGGCGCTGGCGCCCTCGACCCGCTTCAGCGCCGCGATGCACGCATCCAACTCGGCGAGGTCCAACGATGCGGCGTCGTCACGGTGCGGGACCTGCCCACCGAGCGTCTTGAGGGTGTCGGCCACGCCGGTCAGCCCGTCCCGCACGGCATCGAGCCGTCCGTCTCCGGACGCGCCGTCCGTCTGGTGGGTGCGATCATCGGTCGCGCCGGCGTCGTAGGTCTCGCGGGGTTCTGCGGCGATGCTGGCGTCACGGCACCGGTGGCGGACCGGTGCCCGATCGGTCCGGGGATGGGTGCGGGGAGAGGGTGCGCCAAACATGTCTTCGAGTCTAGCATGCCATCTCGATGCATACGAGATTTCTCTGTTATGTCTGTGTATACCGGCATGTTTCGCACACGCGCAGCGCCTACCGCACGACTCTTCCGGCCAGGCTGGGGCGAGGCTCCGGCGACCGGTCGATCGGTGCGTAGCCCCGCAGCCGTGCGGTTCGACCCGATACGGCACCGCACCTCAGGGCCGTGGCGTCCAGCTCATCGAGTTCCTCGAGGTGGTCGTCAAGGCGTATCCGCGCCGGCAGTTGCACATCGTGGTCGACAACGACTCGGCCCACGACCACCCGGATGTGAAGACCTGGCTCGCCAAGCTTCCGCGGATCCACCCGCACGTCAGCCCGACCCACTCGTCCTGGATGAACCTGGTCGAGTCGTTCTTCACCGTCATCACCCGATAGGACATCCGCCGCGCCTCGGTCACCTCTGTCCGTCGAGGCGCCGACGCGATCCGCACCTTCATCGACGCCCGGATCGACCGCTGCGTCCCCTTCGGCTGGACCAGGACCGTCGACGGCAGCCTCACCGTCGCCAACCGGAAAGCCAACTCCGCGACGGACCACGAGGTCACCTTCGGCATGGTCGTCGCTCGGGAGTTCCCCAAGGTGTTGGCGGAGGCAGCGCTCGGTGCCTCCCGCGGAGGGAACCGACGATCGCCACCTGCGGCCATCCCGATCCACCCGCCCGCTTGGCGGCAGCTATGAGCGAATACTGCGGGTCGGGAGGTACCTGCCCGAGGACGCGCTCCTGCGCCGCCGAGCGCGACGGTCGGTGCTACCCGATCGCGGACCACCTCCGGGGTAGGATGATGCGGCGGGAGGCCTGCACTGCACGGTCCCCACTGAGGAGGAACGGTGGGCGGACGATCCAACCCGACGGATCTCTCTTCGCGCGGCCGGGAGGTTCGGCAACGTGTACCTCGCAGCTCGCATGCGGGCTTCCAACCGGCGCCGGACCGAACGGATCCGTTGGAGACGCTTGCCCAGCAGGACACGGCTCGGGTCCCGGAGCTCGTGCCGATCCGTTACGGCCGGATGAGCGTCTCGCCATTCACCTTCTTCCGTGGCCAGGCTGCGGTCATGGCGGCTGACCTGGCGACGACACCGACGACGGGGATCACCGCGCAGCTGTGCGGGGACGCCCATCTCGCGAATTTCGGGACCTTCGCGACCCCGGAACGCCGCATGGTCTACGACATCAACGACTTCGACGAGACGCTGCCAGGCCCCTTCGACTGGGACCTCAAGCGGCTGTCGGCCTCCCTCGTGATCGCGGCGAGGCATCGAGGCTTCGACGACGAGGTCGGCAGCGACGTGGTCAGGTCGGCGACCCGCACCTACCGCACCAAGATGCAGGAACTCGCGGACGCCGACGTGCTCGACGTCTGGTATCAGAGTGTCGCTGACCAGGACCTCCTCGAGGTGCTCGACGACCGGGTCACCGAAGGCGCGCTCGATACGAAGGCCTCAGCCGACGCCCGCAAGCTGTTCGACCGCGCCCAGCGTCGCACCAGCCAGCATGCCGCTCGTAAGCTCACCGAGGTCGTCAACGGTGAGATCCGTTTCCGGGAGGACCCGCCGATCCTGTCCCGGACCGCGATGCCGCCCGACCGCTTGGAACGGGCGTCGCGCTACCTCGAGCACTACCGCGAGAGCCTGCCCGCTCACCACCACCAGGTGCTGTCCCGCTTCGAGGTGATCGATGCCGCCCGCCGTGTCGTGGGCGTCGGCAGCGTCGGCACCCGCGCCTACGTGATGCTGCTGCACGGACGCGATGCCGCGGACCCCCTCGTCCTGCAGGTCAAGGAAGCCGGACCCTCCGTCTTGGAGGAGCACCTCGGGGCCAACCCGCACCCACCTGCCGGGCGGCGCGTGGTCGAGGGCCAACGCCTGATGCAGTCCGCGAGCGATCTGTTCCTCGGCTGGCTGAGCACGACCGGACTGGACGGTCAGGAGCGTGACTACTACGTCCGACAGTTCAGGGACATGAAGGGCAGTGTCGACCTGGAACGGATCAAACCGGACCGACTCGTCGCCTACGCAAGCCTCTGCGGGGACCTGCTCGCTGCAGCCCACGCCCGCAGCGGCGAGCCCGCGGAGATCGCCGGCTACCTCGGTTCGGGCGGCCGGTTCGAGGAGTCACTCGTGGCGTTCTCGCACGACTACGCCGACGTCAACGAGACGGATCACGCCCGATTGATCGAGGCGATCGCAGACGGGCGGATCGACGCGCGGATCGGTGTCTGAAGCCGGCACCACCGCTGAGGCGGACGTCCGCGTGCGCGGGAACGTCGGCTCCCGAAACGCCTCCGTGGTCACGGTGTGCGAGGTGCGATGAGCTCTCGTCGCCGCTGGGGATGACCGCGAGTGACCCGGCGGCGTTTCACCCTGAAAAGGTGAGGTTGGTGCCCCTCTCTGGTCGTAGCTTCCGAGCACCCAGAAGGGATGACCAAAGGGAGTCACATGGATGGATTACTGCAACGACTGAAGGCGACAGGCCTCGATGACGAGAAGGCCGGTGCGGTTCTTGAGACCGTCAAAGCCTTCCTCCAGGAGAAGATGCCCGAGCCGATCGCCAGCAAGCTCGACGGGATCCTGTCGGGTGACGCCGCGTCGCTGGCGAGCCTGACCGAGAGCCTCCCCGGTGGGGATACGGCCAAGGGGCTCGGGGGCAAGTTGAAGGGCATGCTCGGCGGCTGAACCCACCTGGCGCAGCAAGAAGCAGCGGGATACCGCAGTTTCTGGGGTGGGCCGCGCGGGGAGGATCGCGGGCGTGCTGGCGGAGGGTCAGGAGACGAGTGGCGAGGGCGGTCGTGCCCACTGGCTCGCAGTTGCGCACGTTGCGCTTCGAGGCTGACTTGACCGAGTGGACGCTCGAGGGACACAACCTCGGAGTGCTGGGCGGTCGGTTCTGCCAGGTCGATCCGGCCCGGTGTGACCCGGTCGGGGATGACGAGCAAACCTGCTGGCCAGGAAGGTTGCGGAGCTCACGCATGCTGAAGACCCGGCCATGAAGAAGGAGTTCCAGAGATGCCGCCGCTGAGCGCCCGTGCTGCCGCCGGGAGAAGCGCTACCTCCATCGGGACGGCGATGAGGTCTGGGTGCAACTCTGGTCGGCGCTGGTCCGCGCACGTGGCGAAGAACCCGAGCATCCCTGAGGAAGGTCGAGGACATCGCCGCGAGCAGGCAGGTGGAACGGGGACCGATCCATCAAGCGATGCGGGATCCGCTGATCGGCCTACCGAGTCCTCGTGCTCTGATCGATCGACTGGAGCACGCGGTAGCCATGCAACGCTGTGGCGAGGTGCCTGGCCGTCCTGAGCCGGGACCTCGACCACTGCAAGTCGTGGTCGATGGCACCCACGGCCATGCGTTCGGTGCGCGCTGTTGGCAGGTGTTCGGGGATGCGCTGTTGGTTGCCGTCGCCGAACGGTTGCGAGCCCGCCTGCGGCCGGAGGGCACGGTCGCCGAGCTGCTCGAGGGCTCGGATCACGCGCTGTGCCGCGCCAAGCGAGCCGACCGTGGTTCTATCGAGGTCGTCCGGTGGAACGCACCCGCCTGAACTCGGCTGCCGCGAGGTGCCAGGTGCTGCTAGAAACCGGGGGCGCCATGCCAGCGACCAACCGTGGCCGAGGGGGACTCCACATGCACGCCAACCCGTCTGACGGCGTTGAGGTCGCGTTCGTCCTCGGCGGCGGCGGGATCCACGGTGCTGCCGAGGTGGGCATGCTGCAGGCCCTCGAGGAGCAAGGCATCCGACCGGGGATGATCGTCGGGACGTCCGTCGGTGCGTTGAACGGCGCGGTCCTGGCGACCGATCCGGATCGTGCGGTCGAACGGTTGCGGGCCCTGTGGGAGAGCCTGGAGGAGGAGAACCCCTTCGAGGCATCGCTGTTCGAACAGGCCAGCACGTTCGCACGGTCCGGGACGCACCTGCACGGCAACCATCGCCTCCGCCGGATGCTGCTCACCCACCTCGAGTCCCGGTCCTTCGAGGACCTGCAGGTGTCGTTCCAGTGTGTGGCCGCCGGCATCGAGACGGCGTCGGCTCGGTGGTTCAGCTCCGGGCCGTTGATCCCCGCTCTGCTGGCGACCACGGCGATCCCCGGACTGCTGCCTCCCGCCGAGGTCGACGGAGAGCACTACCTCGACGGTGGCCTGGTCGATTCCATCCCGGTGGACCGTGCGATCGAGCTCGGCGCACGGCGTATCTACGTCCTGCAGGTCGGTCGGATCGAACAGCCGCTGACCGTCCCACGCTGGCCGTGGCAGGTCGGCCTGGTGGCGTTCGAGATCGCGCGGCGGCACCGGTTCGTGGAGACCATGTCCACGATCCCTGCCGACGTCGAGGTCCATGTGCTGCCGACCGGTACCGGCGATGAGATGGGCTTCACCGACCCGTCACAGTTCCGCTACCGCGACCTTTCGAACGTCGGGGACCGGATCGCCGGCGCCCACGACGCTGCGCTGGCCTACCTCGAGGGCCGCGCCGAACCGGGGTTCGCCGGACCGCGTCCGGGCGACCCCTCGCGCAAGCCCCGTTCGCGACGAACCCGGCGATCCGGGCCCGTGGACGACTGATGCTGCCGCCCCGGTGGGTCCGTCGCGTGGTCCTGGCTCCCCTGGTCCCGGTGCTGTTCCTCCTCGTGGTGACCGGGCTGCCGCTCGTGGCGATCGTTGCCGCGTTCGCCTCGCCGTTCCTGCCGGGCCGGTGGCGACCACTGCGACTCCTGGCCCTGTTCATCTGGGCACTGGCGGTCGAATCGGCCATCCTCATCGCGATGTTTGGCCTCTGGGTGGCCAGCGGGTTCGGCCGGAACCTGGCTGACCAGCGCTGGCAGGCCGCGCACTACGTGTTGATGCGCTGGTACCTCGCGTTGCTCGTCCACGCGGCCGGGCGGTTGTTCGACCTGGTCTTCGATCTCGACGTCGAGGAGGCGAGGTTCCCCGGGTGGCAGGAGCGGTGGCAGAGCCCGGAGTCCCCGGTCCCGGGAGATGCGCCACCGGCGGTCGACACCGCCACAACGCCGCAGGACACCGGTGGGGTCGCGCCGCCGCTGGTCGTGTTCAGCCGGCACGCGGGGCCGGGCGACTCGATGCTGTTGGTGCACGTGCTGCTTCAGGTCGGCTACCGACCCCGGATCGTGCTGCGCAGCGTCCTGCAGTGGGCGCCGGGGCTGGACGTCGCGCTCAACCGGCTGCCGAGCGTGTTCATCGCCCCCGATGCACCCCCGGGCAGCGGCCGCACGGCGATCGCTGACCTGGCGGGCAGCATGGGGCCCGGCGACGCCCTCGTGTTGTTCCCCGAGGGACGCAACTTCACGCTGCAGCGGCGCAGCCGATCGATCGCGAAGCTGGAGGACGAGGGTGACCACGATGCCGCGGATCGTGCGCGACAGATGCGCCACGTCCTGGTGCCACGGGTCGGCGGGCCGCTGACTGCGCTGGTCGCGGCGCCGACGGCTGATGTGGTGTTCGTCGCGCACACTGGCCTGGAGGACCTGTCGGGGATGGCCGACCTGTGGCGCGGGTTGCCGATGGAACGCCACGTCGAGGTCAAGGCGTGGCGTGTCCCGGCCGACGAGGTGCCCCAGGACCATCGAGGCGGCGAGTCCTGGCTCTTCGGCTGGTGGCGCCGGGTCGATGCATGGCTGGTCGAGCGTGTCGATGCGCCGGACCTGCCAGACGCCGTGGTCGATGCCGTCCGCGAGGGCGACTTCCGCCCGCCCGAGGATTGATCGCCGCGTCTGATCGCCGCGTCTGATCGCCGCGCGGTCGTTGGGTGCGGTGCTCGCCCGGGAGTGGCGGTAGGTCCCACCCGTCTCGTACGGTCACGGAATCGAACGCACGTTCGACAACCGGTCAGAGCGAGGAGGCGGGCAGTCATGGCGTCATCCCGATCCTGGTCTCCGCAGGAACACACCGACAACGTCGAGGAAGCAGGCATCGAGGCGCGCCGCGCCGCCGATGCCGCGGAAGCGCTCCACCTCGCCACGGCGGCGCGCCCGGCGGCCGGCGACACCCCACCGTTCGCCCACCTCGCGGTCCGGTCCTGCTACTCGCTGCGTGACGGGGCGATCCGACCGCGCGAGTTGGCTGCGGCAGCGGCGGCGGCGGGGATGTCCCACGTCGCGCTGACCGATCGCGACGGGTTGTACGGCGCGGTGCGGTTCGCCCAGGCCTGCGAGAAGGAAGGCGTCACCCCGGTGTTCGGCACCGACCTTGCACTGGTCCCCGACGCCGATCGCCCGGGCTGGGAACTGACCCGCGCCGGCCGCGTCCGCCCCTCCGGAGCGGGGTCCGCGCCCCCCGGATCGGGCTCCGCGCCGCTCGGCGGGTCGGGGTCTGCGCCACCCGGGCCGGGGTCTTCGTGCAGCAGCGCTCAGGGGGTGAACGCGGATGCACGCGAACCCGGCGCCGACCCGCGCGGGGCAGGTGCGGACCCGCGGCGCGTGCGGCCGGGGGCCGGCGCCGCATGGTTGGAGGACGACGCGCCGCGGGTGCGCTTCCTCGCCCAGACGCAGGCCGGGTACGCGGACCTGTGCCGGACCGTCACCGCCGCGCACGCCGCGCACCGCTCCGACCCCCACCTCGACGTCGAGGCACTGGGAACGGCCGCGGCGTCCGACGGGGTCATCGCGCTGCTGGGCGCGGATGCGCCGGTGGGGCGGCTGTTGGCGCGTGGCCACCTCGATGCCGCCGAGGTGGAGCTGCGGCGGTGGCTGGAGGTGTTCGGTCGCGAGCGGGTGGTGCTCGGCGTGCGGGACCACCGGGTCGCGCCGGGCGGGCGGCTGGGGGGAACCGGCGGGCGGTTAGGGAGTGCCGGGGTGACCGGCGCCGGTCGCCGGACCGGCGCCGCGCGCACCGCGGATCCCGGCCCGGACCGCGACGAACCCGGGGACGATGCACGGATACGTCGGACCCTGGAGCTGGCCGATCGGCTGCAGGTCCGGGCGGTCGCGGTGAACGATGTCCGCTACCTCACCCAGGAAGACGTCGTGCTCGCCGACGTGCTGACCTGCATCCGCAAGCAGGTACCGCTGGCCCGCCAGCACCTGGACCGCACCACCGCGGAGGCGTGGCTGACGACCCCCGCGGAGCAGCACGCCCGGTTCCGGGAACGGCCCGACCTGCTGCGGGGGGCGTACGACCTGGCGACCTCGTGTGACGTGGACCTCGGGATCGGCGGGTTGCACGTGCCCCGGTTGTCGGGCCTGTCACCCGAGGCTGCGGTCGGGGAGCTCCACCGACGCTGCTGGGAGGGCGTCGCCGCCCGCTACGACCGCATCACCCCGCAGATCCGCGAGCGTCTGGAACGCGAGCTGGACATGGTGGACCGCCTCGAGCTGCACGACCTGTTCCTCGCGGTCGCCTCGGTCGTCGAGGACGTCCGGGACCTGGGGGTGATGGTGGCGTGCCGGGGCTCGGCGGCCGGCAGCCTGGTGTGTTACGCGCTCACGATCAGCGACGTCGATCCGGTGGCGAACAACCTCGCGTTCGAACGGTTCATGAACCCCTACCGCGACGAGCTCCCGGACATCGATCTGGACGTCGAATCGCACCGCCGCGAGGACGTCTACGACCTGGTGATGGCGCGGTTCGGGGAGGACCGCACGGCGTGCGTCGCGATGCTCGAGACCTTCCAGGCGCGGATGGCGGTGCGTGAGGTCGGCAAGGTCCTGGGGCTGCCCGGCGAGGAGATCGGGCAGATCGCCAAGAGCTTCAGCCACGCGCGGGCGCGAGACATCCGCCAGGTCGTGACTGAACTGCCGGAGCTCAAGCACAGCAACCTCGATGCAGGTCAGCTGGCCACGCTGTTCGACGTCGTCGAGCGCATCGACGGCTTCCCCCGCCACATCGCGATGCACCCGTGCGGGATCCTGCTGGGCGACCGGGACCTGACGACCCGCACGCCGCTCGAGCGGTCCGCCCACGGCTACTCGATGAGCCAGTTCGACAAGGACGACGTCGCGGCGCTGGGGCTGTTGAAGCTCGACGTGCTGGGGGTGCGGATGCTGTCCGCGATGCGCCACTGTCTGGACCTGGTGAACGGCATCAACGGCACCGGCGACGGGCCCGCGACCGGTCAGCCCGCCACGCGCCAGCCGGCGCCGGGTCTGCCGGGTCGCGACGCCGCCGGCCACCTCGACGTCACCGCGGTCCCGCACGGGGACCCGGCGACCTACGACCTGATCCGCTCGGCGAACTCGGTCGGCATCTTCCAGATCGAGTCGCCGGGCCAGCGCGAACTGCTCGGCCGGCTGCAACCGGACCGGTTCAGCGACCTGGTGGCGGAGATCTCGTTGTTCCGTCCGGGGCCGGTCAAGGCCGACATGGTGGGGCCGTTCGTGGCTCGCCGCCATGGCGAGGAGCCCACCACCTACCTCCATCCCTCGCTGGAGCCGGTCCTGGCCGAGACCCACGGCGTGATCGTCTACCACGAGCAGGTCATGGGCGTGCTGGTCGCGCTGACCGGCTGCGACCTGGCGTACGCGGACCTACTGCGTCGCCAGCTCGGCGACCGGAAGAAGCACGCGGCGATCCGCGGGTGGCTGCTGGCCAAGGCGCAGGACCGCGGCGTCCCACCCCACGACGCCGAGGTGGTGTGGGAGCAGTTGGCCGCGTTCGCGTCGTTCGGGTTCTGCAAGGCCCATGCGGCGGCGTTCGCGGTGCCGACCGAACGCTCGGCGTTCCTCAAGGCCCACGTGTTCCCGGAGTTCGCGGCCGGCCTGCTCACCCACGATCCGGGGATGTACCCGCGGCGGATGATCCTGGACGAGTGCCGTCTGTTCGGCGTCGCGGTGCTGCCGCCGGATGTCAACCGGTCGGCCTCGCCCTACACCGTCGAGGTCATCGACCGCGGCCAGGCCGACCACCTGCTCGGGCTGACCCCCGCGGTCCGCGCCGCCGCACGTGCCACCTCGGATCCGGTGCCGCTCCTGCCGCCCGGATGGAGCTGGCCCGATGACGCCGACCATCCGCTGCCACCGACCGGCCGGGACGCCGGTGATGCGGGGGAGGGCTACCGCTACGCCGTGCGCATCGGACTCCAGGACATCAGCGGCATCACCGACGCCGAGGTCTCGGCGTTGGTTGCGGGCCGCCCCTTCACGTCACTGGCCGACGTCTCGGAGCGGGGTGGGTTGTCGCAGCCGACCGCGGTCGCGCTGGTGGATGTCGGGGCGTTGGACCAGGTTGCCGGGGTGGGACGTCGAGGTGGTCCGGCCGGACGTCGGGCGGTCCGTCTGACCGTCGAGGAGCTGTGGCAGGACCGCAGGAGACGGCGTCGGGATGCCACGTCCCGCACGGCCGGCACGCGCGGCGCGGGCCCGCCCTCGCACTCCTCGCCAGCTGGCACGCCTCCGACCCACGGCGGTCCACGGACCTCCCAGACCCGCCTGGACCTGCACGTCGATCACGTGCCGCAGTTGCCGGAGGACGGGGAGGCGGACCGGGTGCGCTCGGAGCTGGCGACGTCCGGGATGGACGTGTCACGCCACGTGGTGAGCTTCTACGAGCCGCTGTTGGAGGTGCTGGGGGTCACCCGGGCGTGTGATCTGGCCAAGGTGTCGGCCCAGTCCCGGGTGCGCCTGGCGGGGGTGAAGGTCGCGATCCAGTCGCCACCGCAACGGTCGGGACAGCGGGTGCTGTTCCTGTCGTTGGACGATCGGACCGGCACGACGCAGACCACCTACTTCGAACGCAGCCTGGACGACTGCGCGTGGACGGTGCTGCACGCGTGGCTGCTGGTCGCCGAGGGCCGGGTGTCGCGGCGGGGCAGGATGGGCGCGACGTTGACCGGCACCCGGGCCTGGGATCTGTCACGGCTGTGGCGGGCGTGGCAGGAGGGGTGGCTGGACGCGGCGCTGGCGGAACGTGGCACCCCCGCCGCCCACGACCAGGCCGGCGCCGTGCGCCCCGCCGGCCTGTCCGCCAGCGAGTTCGGCCGCGGCAGCCGGTGAGGGCAACGCGGAGCTTCCGGCGCAGCGGTCCGGTCGCCGGGTGGGTGATCATGGCGTCACGTACCCTCTCGCGTCAGACACCCACGGATCCGCCCGGGCCGACCATGCTGAGACCATGGCGTGGCTGGACGAGGTCACGACCGGATCAGACAGGACGTCACGTGCCGATCGACGGCCGTCAGGCCGATGTGCGCACGGCGGGGGACGAGCGTCACCCGCCTGACGGCGCACGCCTGTGGCCGCCTCCGGAGGGTCGCCGTTGGTGGAACGCCCGCCGTGAGGAGCGTGCGATCCTGCTGCTCAAGGTCGTTGCCGGCCTCCTGGCCGTGGGGATGGTGGTCGGCGGGGTCTGGGTCGTGCGCACGATGATGGACGTGCCCGGCCAGCAACTGGCGGAGACGTGCGCCGGCGGTCCCTGGGCGATCGGCTCCATCACCGATGCCGGTGGTCCAGAGTCCGCGGCTGACGACCCGGACGCACTCACCCCCTACACGGCCTACCCGGCATTGACGGTGATGTGGCTCGTGGAACTGCGGGGTGCGGCGACCGGTGCGGGCGACGAGGACCTCGCCCGCGCCGCGTTCATGGCCTACCGCGGCGGCCTGGTCGCCGACCTCGATCACCTCCACACCGTCGAGCGCCGGTGTGCCGACCACCGGGACGACCACCGGGTTCCTCCGAACCCCCGCGACATCTTCGTCAACGCCCGGAGCAACTGACCGATGCGACACGTCGTGTGGGACTGGAACGGCACGCTGTTCGACGACCATCACCTGGTCGTCGACGGCCTCAACGCCGTGCTCGACGATGTCGGCATCCCGCGGGTCGACATCGCCACCTATCAGCGCCTGTACACCCGTCCGGTCCAGGTCTTCTACGAACGCGTCTTCGGTCGTGCGATCGCTGCGGAGGAGTGGCAGCATGTCGATGACGTCTTCCACGATGCGTACGCCGCCGCGCTGGCACGGGCGGGCCTCGCCAGCGACGCCGAGGTGTCACTCGACCACGTCGCCGGGACCGGGACGGCCCAGTCACTGCTGTCGATGTACCGGCACGATGACCTGGTGCCGTTGGTGACCCGCTTCGGGATCGCGGACCGGTTCGCACGCATCGACGGCGTCCGCGGTGGCGGTGGCGGGACCAAGGCCCCCTACCTCCAGGCCCACCTGGACCGGGTCATCGCCGATCCCGCGACGGATGCCGACGACGTGCTGGTCATCGGCGACGCCGTCGACGACGCGGCGGCTGCGACCGACGTCGGGGCGCGATGCATCCTGTACGACGGTGGTGCGCACCCGCGCGGACAACTCGAAGCCACGGGCTACCCGGTTGCCTCGACGTTGACGCAGGCCCTGGAGATCGCCGGCCTGAGCTGACGGTCAGGGTGTCGGCGGTGTCGCACGGATCCTGCGTCAGAGGTTCGCCGCGATGTGCTGCCGGAACGCGGTGAGATCGTCCAGCCGGTCACTGAGGATCTGGAGCACACGGTCATCGTCGACATCGGCGTAGCCGTGCACCAGGAGGTTCCGGAACCTGGCGATGTCACCGAAGGTCTCTGCCAGATCGGTGGACAACCACCTGGTGTCCCCGAGGACCCGGAACACATCGGCGAACGTGCTCGGAGCATCGAGGGCCTCCGCGGCGATGATGTGTTGACTGGTGTCGATCGCGATCTCTGCCGCGACCACGAACAGGTACTTGACGGAGTTCATCCGATCGATGTCATCGCGCAGGGCTTCCGCGCCCACCGACCGCAGCCGGCGCAGCTCCTTCTCCGCATCGCGGAGGCGATCGAGCAGGCTGCGGAGGCGTTCAGTGTCGACGGTCATCGGCGACCCGACGCCATCTCGGCGAGCAGGAGCTGGTCCAGCCGGTCGGCGTGGTAGCGCACGTCGAGGTAGAGGGGCAGGGTCTGCTCCTCGAAGCGGACCCGGTCGGGTTGGTCGTGACCGGTCAGCACGACGCGTTCGGTCACGATCCGCCCGGCCAGCCGGAACGGCGCATCAGCGAGATCGACCAGGTCGACCGGCGTCTGGAGCGCACGTTCGAGCCGGGTGCCCAGCCGGAGCAGCCGATCGCCGCGCGTCTCCGGCGGGATGGACGGGTCGAACGAGACGGCGATGTCGACGTCGCTCCCCTCGGACGCTCGGCCGCCCGCGCGTGATCCGAACAGGTACGAGAACCGGACGCCCGCATCATCGAGGAGGGGGGCGACCGTCGCGCGCAGCTCATCGATGGTGTCCATGGGGCAACGGTAGTCGGAACGCCTCAGGGCGTCGGCGGTGGGGCGGTCGCCGGACCGACCTGTGCATCGGCGGGCAGGTCGGGCGCTCCCCGGAACCGGAGCACCGGATCGATCGGGTGGTCGCTCTGCTCGACCCGCACCGTCAGGGGTGCGCCCGGCCAGGACACCTCGATCGAGGTCGCGCCCGCCTCGACCGTCCCGCCGAGGACCGACCAGACCTGCGCGCACGCCTCGAGGTCCGGATGGAAGATCGTGGGTCCGAGGAGTTCGGCGGCATCGTCGGCGACCGTCTCGGCCTCGGAACCCATCCTCTCGAGCCACTGCGCATCGGACATGCCCGACCAGGCCAACTGCACGATGATGCCCCCGACCTGGGAGGGACGGAGGAATGCCTCGTGCCAGATGTCGAGCTTGGTGCTGACATCGACGACGTCGTAGCCGGCCTCTCGGACCTGGTCGACGGCGGGCAGCAGGTCGGGCACCTTCAACGTCACGTGGTGCACGCGGGCGCCGAAACGCTCCAAGAACCCGGCGGCGAACCCGTCGTCGGCAGTCGGTTCCAACAACTCCAGCTTGGCGTGGTTCGCGAACCGCAGCTGCTGGGTGCGGAAGTCTGGCCCGTCATCCATGCGGGGCGAGGCCCACGCCCCGCCGAGCTCACCACGCCACCGGGTTGCGGCTCCGTCGATGGATGGCACGGCGACCGCGACGTGGTCGGGTGTGGTGGTGATGGGCAAGGCGGCGCTCGAGGCTCGGGGTGTGGTGTGCGCGGAGGCTACGCATGCGCGGGCGCAGGGACGAAACGGCCGCCACCACCAGTACGCTGGGGACGAACAGCCGTTCGACCCGATCGACGTCGAGGAGGTGCGGTGTGGCGGTGGCACGACACCCCGAACCGATCCTCCATGTCGACATGGACGCGTTCTACGCGTCCGTGGAGCAGCGCGACGACCCGTCCCTGCGGGGTCGGCCGGTGGTCGTCGGTGGCGCGGGTGGTCGCGGGGTCGTCGCGGCGGCGTCCTACGAGGCCCGGGTCTTCGGGGTGCACAGCGCGATGCCGATGGTGCGCGCCCGCCGGCTGTGTCCGGACCTGGTCATCGTCGGCAACCGGTTCGACCGGTACCGCGAGGTGTCCCGCCAGGTCATGGCGATCCTGCGGGATGTCACCCCACTGGTCGAACCGCTGTCCCTCGACGAGGCGTTCCTGGATGTCGCCGGCGCGGTCCGGCTGTTCGGTCCGCCACCGGTGATCGGGGAGCAGATCCGTGCCCGGGTGCGCGACGAGGTCGACCTGCCTTGCTCCGTCGGCGTCGGGCCGACCAAGTCGGTGGCCAAGCTGCTGTCGGCCAAGGCGAAGCCGGACGGGTTGCTCCACTGGCCGGCCGACGAGGTCGTCGAACGCCTGCGCCCCCTGCCGGTCCGTGAACTGTGGGGCGCCGGCCCGAAGACCGTCGAGCGGCTGGAGTCGTTCGGGTTGGACACGGTCGGTGCGATCGCCGACACCGATCAACGCACCCTGCAGCGGGTGGCGGGGGAGTCGGTCGGCCTGAAGCTCTCACAGCTCGCCCGGGGCGAGGACCCCCGTCGGGTCAGCCCGAAGGAACCGGCCCGGTCGGTGTCCGCCTCGATGACCTTCGACGAGGACATCGACGATCCCGACCTGCTGCACCGCCGCATCCTGCAACTGAGCGAGAAGGTCGGGCGACGCCTACGGGCCGCCGACATCGCTGGGCGGACCATCACGCTGACCGTCCGGTTCGCGTCGTTCGAGACCATCACCCGCTCACGCACCCTGCCTGCGCCGACCGACCGGACCCACGACATCTCGTCGATCTCGGACGCGCTCCTCGACGGACTCCGGCTCGAACGTGCCCGGGTGCGCCTGCTGGGGGTCGGGGTCTCCAACCTCGAGGATGGCGGGATGCCCGAACAGCTGTCCCTGGACGCCGCGGTGGACCCGGACGGCGACGGTGACCTCGACGAGGTCGCCGCCGCCCTGCGCAGCGATCACCGGTGGGACCACGTCGACCGTGTCGCGGACCGCGTCGCCGAACGCTTCGATGGGCTGCGGGTGTCGTACGCCGCGCTGCTCGACGATCACGAGGACCCCGCCGAGGTGGCGCCGACCCACGAGGACCGCGACCTCGACGACGAGGCGTGACGCCCAGTCGGTCAGCCAGGTCGGTCAGACGACGGGCAGGAAGCTGATGCGGCTGGAGTCCTTGCGCGTGCGCTGATCATCGAGGTAGCCGGCGAGTTCCTCGTAGACCTTGTCGCCCACCATCTCGCGGAGCTCGGCCTCCATCGACTCGTAGACCGGGTTCTTGCCGACGAACGCGACGTCGTCGTCCAGGCACCACCACCCGAAATCGGAGCCGCCCTCGCCCCAGTGGCCGCGCTCGTAGGCGGCGATGGTGTGGACCTCCATCTCCTCGCCGTCGCTGTGGTGGAGGTTCTCGACGGTGCGGTGCAGCGGGACCTGCCAGCACACGACCGGCTTGTGGGTCATGTGGTGCTCGCCCTGCCGTTCTGCGAGGTGGTGCAGCGCGCAGCCCTCGCCGGCCTCGAAACCACTGCGGTTGGCGAAGATGCAGCCGCCCTTGTGCACGCGGGTGTGGGTCTCGCCGTCCTCGTCCTCGACCAGCACACCCTTCTTCATCGCCTGCTTGTGGAACTGCATGGTCGACGGGTCCAACTCCTCGACGACCAGACGGATGAGTTCGTCCTCGTCGTCGTCCTCGTTGAGGTAGGCGCCGTGGATGCAGCAGCCGATGGCCGGGTCCTGTTCCCCGGGGTGCACGCCCTGGCAGCCCTGCCCGTAGATGCACTGGTAGGACGACAGCAGGAACGACACGTCGAACGTGTAGCGCACGTAGTCGTTGTCGGGGTCGCGGACGCTGACCCATTCACGTTCGAGCACGATGGAACCTCGGCCGGTGGGGGGAGGACGGCCGAGCGTAGCTGCGCACGTAGGCTTGGCTTCGCCCTCCACTCGGCCGGTCGTCACATCGAGCATGACGCCGAGGCATCGCCGAGCCAACCACCGACGTCAGGAGCCACCGTGTCCGCAGCCGCACCGGTCGTCAGCTACGAGGTGGTGGATCGCGTCGCGCACGTGACCATCGACCGTCCGGACAAGCGCAACGCCATGAGCCTCGAGGTCTTCGACCTCCTGACCGAGCACGCGGAGCGGATCGCCGAGAGCCCCGAGGTCGGTGCGGTCCTCGTGCGTGGACGGGACGGCGTGTTCTCCTCCGGGATCGACGTGAGCGTGTTCGGCGACCAGGTCGAGAACGGGGTCGAGGCCGCGTTCATCGCCCGACTCCAGCGCGCCTTCACCGTCTACGAGGAACTCGACGTGCCGACGATCGCGGCGATCGAGGGCTACTGCTTCGGTGGCGGGATCCAGTTGGCCATCGCCTGCCACCTGCGGGCGGTCGCGCCGTCGGCACAGCTGTCGGTCATGGAGGCGAAATGGGGGCTGATCCCCGACCTCGGGGGGACCTGGCGTCTGCCGCGGCTGATCGGGCTCGGCCGCGCCACGGAGATGACCCTGTCCGCGCGGCAGGTCGACGCGGAGGAGGCCCTGGCCATGGGGCTCGCGGAGATCGCCCTGCCCGCGCAGGGCGCCACGGAAGCCGCGCACGACCTCGCGACCCGGCTGGCCGCCGGTCCCGGGGCACTGCGACGGGCCCCGCGGCTGCTGCGGGAGAACCTGACACGCGACCGGACCGACGCGTTGGCCGCGGAGGCAGCGGCCCAGCAGCAGTGCCTGGCCGGTCCCGATTTCGTCGAGGCGGTCACGGCCCACCTGCAGGGGCGCGAACCGTCGTTCCAGGGCAGCTGAGACGGCAATTGTGGTCTTCCGGCCTTCGTCGGCGCGCGGTGGTCGGATGGGAAACACCTGCAAGGGCGCGAACACCGCTCACTTCGCCCTCAGGAGGGCGCATGGCCGGGTGGCCGCTCGCGCACGAGCGGGGCGGTCGGTACGCTCGTCACCCGACGGACCGTGGGAGACCGATGCCACTCTCTGAGCATGAACAGCGCATCCTCGCCGAGATCGAGCAGCAGCTCGCCGACGAGGATCCCAAGTTCGTGGCGCGTGCGCGCCGCACCCGGGGCTGGTCACGTGGTTTCCAGATCCGCCTCGCCGTGACGGTCGGACTGCTGGGTGTGGTCGCGACGCTGCTGCTCGGGTTCCTCCCGACGCCCTGGAACTTCGTCTCCGGGGCGGTCGGACTGGCCATGGTGTTCGGCGCGATCCTGCTGGGCGCGACCGCGTCCTCCAAGAGCGCCGAGCGCGACCGGGTCGGCGTGCCGCCTGACGAGCGCGGCTGAGGCTGACGCACGTGCGCCGGGTCAGTCGCGCCCGGCCCCCACGAGGTCTCGTCCCCGCTGACGAGCACGCAACCACGGTCCGCGTAGCGCCGACGTTCGCCGGGTGGTCGGATCGACCGAGTCGCGAAGGGCAGCGGTGAGTTCGCCTGCCAGCTGTGCGGACTCCTCGGCGAGCGACGCATCGACATGACCGCCGAACGCCGCCGCCTGCGTGATGTGGGCGAACCGTTCGGCATCACGGCCGACCCGGTGTTCGCGGCGCCACCGCCGGGCGAGTTCCACGCTGGTCTCGTTGGGACGGCGGGCGACGCCGTACCTGGCCGCCGCGGCGTACACCCGCTGCTGATCGGCGAGGATGCGCTCGCGCGGATCGCCCCCGCTGCGTACGACGTCGCGGCGCCGCAGCAACAGCACGGTCGCACCGACCGCCGCCACCAGCAGGACGAGCACCACCAGGGTCGTCGTGTTGCCATCATCACCGGCTCCGGCCGCCCCCTCCGCATCGGGGGCGTCGTCACCCTCCAGCGCGTCTGGTCGTTCAGGTCCGTCGAGTTCCGGTGAGTCGGGGACCGGCGTGTCCTCGAGGCTGTCC
>Ga0207421_10001849_pt1 | contig 26879 bp, 22 predicted proteins | sample SodLakKL_010_SED_4_FD_187542 | JGI IMG/M metagenome (GOLD analysis project Ga0207421, IMG submission 187542) | Alkaline sediment microbial communities from Lake Tanatar, Kulunda Steppe, Russia - 8KL_010_SED (SPAdes) (version 2) | ecosystem: Environmental > Aquatic > Non-marine Saline and... | reverse complement strand
AAAAGTTTCTTCCCTTCAGGAAAAACACCAGATAGAGCTGCCCGACACCTTGCCGGAAAGTTTTTTGGACGAATTTACTTTGTTTGATAACCAATCCCCAGGCAGTGAAACCGACCCACCGGAAACTTCTGCTTTAGCTGATACCCAAAATACCTCTTCCCAGGCCTTTCCCAATAATTCTTACCCCGGTGCAGCTGCCGACCCCGGGAGTTACGAAAACAATTTGGCCCAGTACCAGCAGTACTTACAACAAAGTTTTAAAAATATCTCTGAAGAAAACGCTATAATATCTTTCCGTAAAGGGCTTGGCTTTTGGGATCTGGCCTTGATCCACGATGCCGCAAAAGAATTTGAAAAGGTGACCCGCCTGGAACCCGATTTCATCATCGGCCATTTTTTCCTGGGGATCTCCTGCAGCTATAAAAAAGAATACGACCGCGCTTTCCAGGAGCTAAAGCTGGTAATTGCCCTGGACAGCGATGACTTGCTGAAAGCAATCTCCTACAATACTATAGGAAGCCTTTACGCGGACCTGGAAGAGCCTTCCCTGGCCCTGGAAAATTTCGAAAAAGCTTCCCGGGTAAAACCAGAGTTAAAAGAAGCTTACTTTAACCAGGGTGCCGTTTATTTTAACCAGCAGAGATATGAACAGGCCCTGGAGGCGTTTAACCGTTTTTTGGAATACGAGCCAGAAGACTGGGAAGCCCTGCTTTATGCGGGCAAAGCCTGCGGACACCTTGAAAAATGGGACGATGCCTTAACTTACTTAAAAAAAGCATATAAAAACAACCCCCTGGAACCGTTAATAACTTTTGAACTGGGCATAGCCTGCCGGGTCCAGGAAAAACACGAAAATGCAGAAGTTTATTTCCGTGCAACCCGCCGCATGCTCTCCGAAGCCAGCCGGGAGAATTTGCCGGAAGAAGGAATTTAGCATTATTCTAACGAATAACTGTTATCAGGAAAAAAGCTCGAGAAAAAATGCCTGGCGGGAGGGTGAAATTTGGGAGAAAAAATTGCTTTTATCGGGGGCACTGGCGTTTACAGCCTGGATATAGTTGACCATACCGTACCGTTAAAAGTATCTACAGAATACGGTGAAGTGAACCTTCATAAAGGAGAGCTGAAAGACAAAACTGTTTTTTTTATGCCCCGCCACGGGGGAGAACATAAAGTTCCGCCCCACCGGGTAAACTACCGCGCCAACATCAGCGCCCTGAAAATACTGGGCGCAGACATGGTGATTTCTACTGCAGCAGTGGGTTCCCTGCGGGAAAATTTTTCACCGGGAAGCATGGCAGTTTTAAACCAGTTCATGGACTTCACCAAAAACAGGATATATACTTTTTTTTCCGGTGAAGACAAGCCTGTGGTGCATACCGATTTTACTTACCCCTACTGCGCCAATACAAGAGAAAATATTATTAATGAAGCAAAACGCCTTGACCTCAAATTCGTAGACGGGGGCAATTACGTCTGTACCGAAGGCCCCCGCTTTGAAACCGCCGCAGAAATAAAAATGTACGAAAAGCTCGGCGGGGACCTGGTGGGAATGACCAACGTGCCGGAAGTACTCCTGGCAAGAGAAGCAGGTTTATGTTATGCTACTATTGCGCTGGTTACCAATTACGCTGCCGGGATTTCCCCCCACATACTTACCCACGAAGAGGTAGTTGAGGTAATGGAATCCGTCAAAGAAGAGGTAAACCAGTTATTTCTAGGCATAATCAAAAATGCCGAACTCGATCCGGATTGCACCTGCAAGGATTTTGGAAAACACTTTACGGCGGAAGGAAATATTATAGAATAAGGAAATGTTATAGAATAAAGTAAAATAAAATATTAACCGGGATAGCTCCCTGAAACCGCCTCTAACTCTAAAATAAAATCGCCCCGGGGGCCTCTCTACCGGATAGTCTACCGGACAGTTTACCGGACAGTTTACCGGACAGTTTACCGGACAGAATGATAGTTATTAGAAAGGTTGAGTTATGCATGTTCCAAACCCTTGCCTGGGATGAAAAAAACAAGATATTAAAGCTGCTGGACCAGCGCCTTTTGCCACACCAGGTAGTTTATAAAAAATACAGGCGGGCTTCCCAGGTTGCCCGGGCAATTAACAAAATGGTAGTCAGGGGGGCTCCCGCCATAGGGATAACCGGTGCATTCGGGCTTACTTTAGAAGCCCTCCACTTCAGCAGCAGCGATTTCAGCAGCGGCGATGGTTCATCCTCCCGGGATTTCTGGCACACCATGAACAACGCCTACCAGGAGATAGTTTCCTCACGCCCCACGGCGGTCAACCTGTCCTGGGCTTTAAACCGTCTATGGAAAAATGCTGAAACAACCATGTCCCCCCGTGAAGTAGCGGAACAGTGGGAAAAAGAATCGCTTGCTTTACTGCAGGAAGATATTAACACGAACAAAAAAATCGGGGAAAACGGGGCTGCCCTTCTTAATCCGGGCTGCCGCATCCTTACCCACTGCAACGCCGGGGCGCTGGCTACAGCGGGCTGGGGGACTGCACTGGGAATAGCCAGGACCGCGCACCAACAGGGAAAAGTCGAAATGGTTTATGCCGGGGAAACCCGGCCTTACCTGCAGGGAGCGCGCTTAACAGCTTTTGAACTGTTAAGCGACGGCATACCTGTAACCCTGTTTACCGACAATTCCGCAGGTCATTTAATGCAAAAGGGTCTGGTTGACGCCGTTATCGTGGGAGCGGATAGAATTGCCTTCAACGGGGATACGGCCAACAAGATAGGGACCTACTCGCTTGCAATCCTGGCAAACTACCACCAGGTGCCCTTTTACGCCGCTGCTCCGCTATCTACTGTGGACCCGGAAACGGAAAACGGGGACTCCATTACCATAGAAGAAAGAGATGCTTCAGAAGTCACCCACCTGGGTGGCCAACGCATTGCCCCCGGGCAGGCCACCGCCTGTAACCCTTCTTTTGACGTTACCCCGGCCCGCCTGGTTTCCGGCATTATAACGGAAAAAGGGGTTATAAAATATCCCGGCACTCCCGGGGAGTTTATCGACAGTTAAACCATACTTAAAGGCAGGTGTACCAAGTGGAAAAAACAATACTGGATAATGCAACTATCCTGTGCCCGGAAGAAAACGGCTCTTTTAGCGTAATAGATAGAGGCTTCCTGGTGGTTGAGGAGGGAGTTATAAGCGAAGCAAGCGAGGGCGAGCCGGATCCTTCGCAACAAGAAAAGGCCAGAATGGTGGACAGTAGCAACCTGATTCTTATGCCGGGCCTGGTCAATACGCACGGGCATGCAGCCATGACGCTTTTAAGGAGTTATGCCGACGATCTGCCTCTCATGCAATGGCTCCAGGAAAAAATATGGCCCATAGAATCCAAGCTATCCGAAGAACACTTTTACTGGGGAACCCTGTTAAGTATGGTAGAAATGATCCGCAGCGGAACCACCACGTTTACGGACATGTACTTCGGCATGGAAAGAGTAGCTCAAGCGGCCCAAGAAAGCGGTATGCGGGCGGTTATCTCCCAAGGGCTTTTCGGACTAACAGAAATGAAACACCAGTTTTTAAACGACACGGAAGAGCTGATAAACCGCTGGCAGGGAGCCTGCAGCGGAAGAATAACAGTAATCCTGGGCCCGCACGCCCCTTACACCTGCCCGCCGGATTACTTGAAGGAAATAATTAAATTTTCGCAAGATAAGGATCTTCCGCTTCAAATACATCTATCTGAAACCAGGGATGAATTAAAAAAACATAAAATTGAGCACGACAACACCCCTGTACAGCACCTGGAAAAGCTGGGCTTGCTGGAAAGGCCGGTTTTGGCCGCCCACTGCGTCCATCTAAGCAGTGAGGACATAAAAATTCTTGCCGAAAACAACGTCGGTGTTTCCCACAATCCCGGGAGTAACCTGAAGCTGGGGTGCGGCATAGCCCCCTTAAAAGATATGCTGCAGGCGGGCATCAAGGTGGGGCTGGGCACAGACGGGGCCTCCAGCAACAACAACCTGGACATGTTCGAAGAGATGAGGCTGGCAGCGCTCTTGCCCAAGGGGCTGCACGAGGATCCCACTTTAATACCCGCGCCTCTTGCCATAGATATGGCTACCAGGATGGGAGCTGATATATTGTTCCAGGAAAAGCTGGGAAAAATAAAAGCTGGGCACAAAGCAGATATTATTGGAATAGATAAAAGCTCACCGAGGCTTACGCCACTTCACAGCATAACCTCAAATCTGGTATATTCAGCTACAGGCGCCGATGTTAAACTGGTGATGGTAGACGGAAACATGCTTATGGAAAAAGGGGAATTGCTTACCCTGGACGAAGAAAAAATAAAATTCGAGGCGCAAAGATCAGTAGACCAGCTGGTAAGGCTGGTTAACGATTAACTTATAACAGCAATAAATGCCCTTTTAATGTTTGTAATTATAAAACAAACCCGGGGCTGTTGCGGAGGTAAAAAAAATGAAAAAATCCATTCTTATCACTAACGATGACGGCATTTTTGCCGAGGGCATCCAGGTGCTCAGCCAGAAAATATACGAGCAGTTCGGCTCTTACCTGGATCTGTTTATTATAGCTCCTGACCACGAACAGAGCGCGGTAAGCCACGCCATAACCATGCACCGCCCCCTGCGGGTGGAAAAAGTGCGCTACCTGCACAACGAAGACCTCAATTGCAACGCCGTGACGGGAACCCCGGCGGACTGCGTAAAACTTGCTGTAGAATACCTGCTTCCCCAAAAACCCGACCTGATAATATCCGGGATAAACCGGGGCAGCAACCTGGGAACCGACGTGCTTTACTCGGGAACTTTTTCCGCCGCCCTGGAGGGCGCCCTGCAGGAGATAACCTCGGTAGCCGTTTCCCACACGGAAACCAGGGAGCCATGTTTTGAGCCCACAGCCAGGTTTATCTGCAATTTGCTCACCCTGCTCCTTGAAACATCGCTACCTCCGCAAACCCTTTTAAATGTTAACGTTCCCAGGCCGGAAGGAGGCCTCCGGGAAATAGAGATAACCCGGCTGGGTTCCCGCCGCTACCGCAATACTTTTGAAGAAAGGCAGGACCCCCGGGGCAAGAATTACTACTGGCTGGCCGGTGAACTGGAAGATCTCCATGAAGAAGGAACTGACGTAAACGCGGTGAAAAACGGCCATATTTCCGTTACCCCGGTCCAGTTTGATATAACCAATTACCCCCTTATAGAGTCCCTAAAAGAACTTGTAACCGGGGACATGTTGGAAAATATCCACGTATGCAACACCTCTACGGATTCGGGTGAATAATTATGGAACCACTGCAGCAGGAATCACTAAACTGCTACCGCATTCCCCGCGAAGGCCACATGAAGGTAGAAGCCCGGGTCTATCTAAAAGAAGAACTGCTACACGGTTTTAACGAAGAAGAAGCCTTAAAACAGCTAAAAGATGCTGCTTCACTGCCCGGAGTGTACCGGCATATAGCCGGCATGCCCGATATTCACACGGGATTCGGCCTGCCAATAGGCGGAGTTATGGCCATGGACGCCCGTGAAGGGCTGGTATCTGCTGGTGCCGTGGGGATGGATATAAACTGCGGGGTGAGGCTGCTGCGCACCGGCCTGAACGCCCACGAAATAGAATCTTCCCGCCTTAAATCCCTTTTAAAAGAAATACTGCAAAATATCCCCACAGGTATCGGTAAAAAAAGCAGGCACCGGGCAACCATCCAGCAGCACTTTTCTCAGCTTATAACCCGGGGAGTGCCTTTCCTGGTTAACCTGGGAGTTGGGCGCCATGAAGACCTGGAAGCTATAGAAGAAGGCGGATGCTACCCCGGGGCCAGCCACCAGGCCCTAAGCAAAGAAGCGGTGAAACGCGGCGACCAGCTTTCCACCATCGGCGGAGGCAATCATTTTATTGAACTGGGTTATGTAGATAAAGTCTACGACCGTGAACTGGCGCGGGCTTTCAGCCTTCAGGAAGGGGAACTTACTGTCCTTATTCATACGGGAAGCCGCGGCTTTGGGCACCAGATATGCCAGGACTACTCCAGGCTAATGAAACAGGCTTCAAAACGGCACAACCTGTATATTCCCACCGCCGGGCTGGCGGCAGTTCCAGTGCAAAGCAAAGAAGGCCAGGACTACCTGGAAGCGATGGCGGCTGCGGTTAATTTTGCCTTCTGCAACCGGCAGTGGATTACCGAAGATATAAGAAAAGCTTTCCGCGACATATTCAAAAATAACAAGGGAAAAAACAAAAAGAAGCAGCAAAATAACGCTAACCCCGACCCGGAAATAAACGTAGTATACGACGTGGCGCACAACATAGCCAAGTTTGAAGAAATCGACGGAAAATCGCTGCTAGTGCACCGCAAAGGCGCGGTAAGGGCCCTCCCGCCCGGCCATCCGTTGAACCCACCCAAATACATGCAAACCGGGCACCCGGTTATCATCCCGGGCAGCATGGGAACAGCCTCCTACGTAGTAACCGGGGGAAGCCGGAGCGTTGAGACCTTTTACTCCGCCAACCACGGAGCCGGAAGAACTCTTTCCCGTAGCGCGGCGAAAAAAAGTATAGATATAGAAGAATTAAGAAGCAGGCTGGGTGAAGTACAGGTATGGGGCGGAAACCTGAATTCTTTCCTGGATGAAGCTCCCCAGGCCTACAAAAATATTGACCAGGTTGTAGATACCCTGGCGGAAATAGATATCACCCGGAAAGCAGCACGCATAAAACCGCTGGCGGTAATAAAAGGGGAAGGCAGCGACAGTTAGAAAAACCCCAAGGCGAGAACTGAGAAGCAGGGGGCAAGAAAAAAAGCCCCCTCTTAAGGTAATCTTACCATCGATAAAAACTTCTTTACTTCTTTACTTCGATAATAATTGTCTTACACCTTCCGGGCAAAATAATAATGCTTTTAGTAACTACTCATGGTGTGAAAGCTTAGAAAATAAAATGCCCTGAGTAGTTACTAAAAAATAATCGCCTGTCATTAATGCAAAAAAGGCCCTGAAATTTTCAGGGCCTTTTTTGCTCCAAATTTTAGCGTTCAGGCACTTTTTTTGTGCACTGCGCAGTTAATCCAGTTGTGGTTGGGTTCCCCTCGGTTCCCCTTTAATAGCGGTAGTGGTCCGGTTTGAAGGGGCCTTCCTTGGGAAAGCCTAAATATTCCGCCTGATCTTCATCCATCTTGGTCAACCTGGCGCCAAGTTTATCCAGGTGCAGGCGGGCCACTTCTTCGTCCAGTTCCTTGGGAAGCCTGTATACGCCGATCTCCTTGGAGTTGGTCCATAGTTCTATCTGGGCCAGGGTCTGGTTGGTAAAACTGTTGGACATGACAAAGCTGGGGTGCCCGGTAGCACAGCCCAGGTTTACCAGGCGTCCTTCAGCCAGCAAATAGATGGAATTGCCTGCCGGGAAAGTATACATGTCCACCTGGGGTTTGATGTTGGTCTTGGTAACGTCTTTCATTTCGTTTAATGCATCCACCTGGATTTCGTTGTCAAAGTGGCCTATATTGCAGACTATGGCCTGGTCTTTCATCCTGGACATGTGTTCCTTGGTTATAACGTCCTTGTTTCCGGTAGCGGTAACGTAGATATCCGCGTATGGCAATGCATCTTCCACGGTAACCACCCGGTAGCCTTCCATGTAAGCCTGCAGAGCACAGATGGGATCAACTTCCGTAACCCATACTTGTGCTTTGTGTGCCGCTAGGGCTTCTGCACTTCCCTTGCCCACGTCTCCGTAGCCGCACACCAGGGCCACCTTGCCTGCTATCATTACATCAGTAGCCCTCTTTATCCCATCTACCAGTGATTCGCGGCAGCCATAAATATTGTCAAACTTGCTCTTGGTTATAGAGTCATTCACGTTAATTGCGGGGATCAAAAGTTCGCCGGTTTCTTCCATCTGGTAAAGGCGGTGTACGCCGGTAGTAGTTTCTTCGGATACGCCCCAGCAATCTTTAACTGCTTTATGCCAGAACTGCGGGTCTTCTTTCTGTGCATCTTTTAAAGTCTGGTTGACTAACTGCAGTTCCTTGTTGTCAGTAGATTCGTCCAGCATAGAAGGATTGTCTTCAGCATGATAACCACGATGCAGCATTAACGTAGCGTCTCCCCCGTCATCTACAATTAACTGCGGTCCGCTGCCGTCCGGCCAGGTTAAAGCTTGTTTTATGCACCACCAGTATTCTTCCAGGGTTTCTCCTTTCCAAGCAAAAACAGGGATACCGGCCTGTGCTATTGCCGCAGCAGCATGGTCCTGGGTGGAAAATATATTGCAGGAAGCCCAGCGCACATCGGCGCCAAGCTCGGTCAGGGTTTCAATTAAAACCGCCGTCTGCACGGTCATGTGCAAGCTCCCGGTTACCCTGACCCCCTGGAGGGGTTTATCCTTTCCGTACTTTTCCCGCGTGGAAATAAGGCCCGGCATTTCATGTTCCGCTATATTAATCTCTTTTCTCCCCCAGTCCGCCAGGCCAATATCTTTAACCTTGTAATCTTCTTTTCTAGTTTGGCTCATAAATCTTCACTCCTTATTTTTTCAGTTTATTAAACTAAATTTAAAAAACAAACTACCACCAGTTAACACCAGTTAATAAAACAAACTTTTCAATTAGATAAGCTCGTAAATCTTTTTCCAGGATTCCGAAGGGATTTTAGGCCCAATATACTGGACCACTTCGGCACCAAGCGCCGCACCCAGTCGTCCGCACTGCTGCAGGGGTGCTCCGGAAAGGTAAGAATATAAAAAGCCTGCAGCCCACAAGTCACCTGCACCCGTAGTATCTATTGGCCGGTCAACGCGCTCGGCTTCCACCCGGCATTCGTCTCCTTCGCAGCATAAAAGTGAACCCTCGGCGCCGAGTTTAACCGCAGATACTTCGCACAGGCTTGCAAACTCCTTCAGGGCTTTCTGCGGATCCTGGCTGCCGCAAAATTCCGCCGCCTCTTCTTCATTGGCAAATATAAAATCTACGTAATCTTTAAGAAGGCGGGTTCCGTCTTCTCCCATGGCCTTAACCACTTCAAATGAACCCAGGTCTACGCTTACCGTGCATCCTGCAGCTTTGGCACAATGAAGTGCTTTTTCAAACAGGGCAGGGCTGTTAAAAAACAGGTAACCTTCTATGTGGGCGTGCTGGTAAGTATTAAAGTCCTGCTCGCCAACTTCCTCGGCTTTAAGCAGTGACGCCGCCCCGAGGTCGGTTCGCATGGTTCTCTGTGAATCCGGGGTTATCAGGCTCAAACAGCGGGCCGTAGGGGTTTCATCGGTAAACTTGAAGCGAGAACAATCTCCCCCTACTTCGCGGAAAGCCTGCTGGTAAAATTCCCCGTTTTCATCCTTTCTTATTTTCCCCAGCATGGCAGTATCAGCTCCAAGCCTGGCCATGGCAAAAACGGTATTGGCAGCCGAGCCGCCAGGCACACGTTCCACCGGCGTGTCCAGCTTACCAAGCAGATCCTCCATCTCTTCCGGGGATACCAACACCATTCCACCCTTTTCCCCGGGAATGGCCTCTACGAAAGCTTCATCTACCCGGGCCAGCAAATCAACAACCGGGTTTCCTACACCTATAACCTTTACTGGTTTGGAATTTCCCATTATTCTCTATCCACTCCTTACTCCTCGTTCCATTATTTGCAACTACCCGGGCGTTCACTGCTTTGCCGGGGGGATAAGTTGTTCGCTTTTCTTCCCCCTTAAATACTCAACTTTCGTTCAAGCAAGCTCGGACTTTGCCCCCCAGGCACGGCAATTTCGCCTCACCTCTCATCTTGATCGCCCCGGGTAATTACCATTATTTATTATAAACGTTTATTATACTAACAAAGTCCGCCAGTAATGTCAACATACTGCGGTTTCTGTGGCAATCACTGCACCCCCGCCTGAGAGTTAATAGCCTGTTCACTCCGGATTCTCATCAGAAAACTTGCTGAAGAAACAGCATACAAATTATTTGCAAAACAAAAAGTTTTATTCCATGTTTCAACTGTATCATCAGGCCGGGTGACGGATGCAAAAAATCTTTTTCATATTTTTTATGATATTGCATATATATTTACCAGCAGGTTTAGTCTTTTAAATAATAGAGAGTAACAGGAGAGTATTGAACATGAAAATTGTAAGGCTTCCTTCACCCGGTCCCGTAATATCCGGCCCCGCAACCTGGGGCGCACTTGCACTCTTTGGCTTGTTTGCAATTTCTCTTATAGCTTACCTGTTTTCCGGCTGGAATTCAAGGCCTCCTTCCTATGGGGCTTTATTAGACAGTGCAGTAAAAAACCTGGAGGATACCGCCAGATACGACTTAAAAATTGAAGAAGTAGCGGGTCTACATTCTGTTACTTTTCAGGGCACATTTAAACAGGCCCTTGCCCGGGGTGATAGAAAAATAAAAGGAAGCCTTAACAACAAAGAGCTGGAATTTCTAAATACCGGAGAAGACTTTTTGGTCCGTTTTAATGAAAAAGAAAAGTGGGATAAAGCCGAAAGTTTAGAGCTGGATAAACTGGCTTATTTTGTCCAGCCGCCGCTTGAAATCATCAATGCCTCCTTTCACGGGGATACATTCAAAGATAAAAAAATTAAAAAAGGGCCGGAAAAAAGCATAAACCAGGACCTGTGCCACAGCTACTACTGGGAAATCAGTAACCCTTCCTTTTATCGCAACACCTTTCCCGGTTTAAAAAAAGACGCGGTGGAAAAAGGTATAATAAGTATTTATATAAGGCCGGAAGAAAAGGAAATCAAAAAAGTAAACATATCTATTTACATGAATAAAACCGACCCCCCCGCGGAAAATGTGCTACAGAGGAAGATACTTATACAATAGTAAGCAGCCACTTAAGAAGTAAGAGGCAAGAAGCAAAAGACAAGATACAAGAGGCAAAAGGCAAGAGCCCCCTCTCACCTTTTTGAGAGGTGAGAGGGGGGAAGTTAGAAGTGAGAAAAAGCCCCCCCACCTTTAATTCCTCCCCCACCAGGGGGGAGGAAGATGTTTCACACCAATATGCAGGAATTCCGCAAATGTTTCCTAAAACAAAGCTCCTGTTAAGCAAAAACTTATGAAGGAGCACCAATGTGGGTGCTCCTTGACACCAGGGGGTAAAGCTACTACCTTTGGATTGTTTTTATACTTCCCTGCCGCGGGCTTCTTTCTTCCCCCCACCGGGGGGGGAAGATTAAGATGGGGGGGATACCTTTTTGGAAGTTTGAGGTCAGAGCTCGGAAGTCAGAAGTAAGTGGCCTTCGACCGACACGAGACCGGGCCAACACACCCCGCCAGCGGAGCGAAACTACTTGCCGAGTGTTTCATTTTAACTAAATCTTTCTTCCAGCTTAGAGGCTCCATCCCGCCTGAAAGCCCTCGTTTACAGCATCTCCAGCTTTACGAGGGACTACACAGTCCCCAATATCTTTTACACCGGGAAATTCATTTAAAAACACCGGCAAAAGCTCCCTCTGCGGGACCGCCCCCAAAGCCAGCACTACTGTATTGGCCGTGAGCGTTCTTTCTTCTCCTTGCCGGTCAAGGCACCTGATTTCTCCTCCTTCATCAGCCGCCCCGATAAATTGATACCCGGTTATTATTTCTACGCCAGCTTTCTGCATCTCCTCCCAAAGAGCTAACCTGGAAACAGGGTTCAAGTCGGAGGCGGTTTCCTCGTATTCTTCCACTACCGTTACCCTTTCTCCCTGTTTTGCCAAAAACAATGCGGCTTCACAACCCACTACGCCTCCTCCTACTACCACTACATTATTTTTCACCACAGCTTCCCGGTTAAACGTCTGAACCGCAGTCAAAATTCTTCCTCTTTCTACGCCTTCCCTGACGCCGGGCAGGTTCGGCACATAGGATACCGCCCCTGTAGCCAGGATTATTTCATCGGGATCGGTTTTTTTAACCTTTTCCAGCGTAGCTTCTTCGCCCAACTCTACCTGGATGCCGCCGCTTTTTTCCATGTTCTTAATTAAATACTGCAGAAACCCTTTAAGTGGCCGTTTAAAATCGGGTTGCACTGCAGGAATAAGCTGGCCTCCCAGCTCTTTCTCTTTTTCCAGGAGGGTAACGTGGTGACCATGCAATGCAGCGGCACGGGCCGCTTCCATGCCTGCAGGACCGCCGCCCACCACGGTGACCCTGGCGGGATGCAAACCGGAAATGGACCGGGAAGCAAAGTAGTGTTCTTTACCGCAAGCAGGATTCACTGAACAGGATACGGTTTTGTACTGAAACAGCCTGCCTACACAAAACTCGTTGCACAAAATACAAGTCCTGATATCTTCCGACCTGTCTTCCCGTGCTTTTTTCACCCAGTCCGGATCAGCCAGAAGCGGACGCCCCAGGGCAACCATATCGGCTTTTCCTTCACTTAATATCTGTTCTGCCGTCTGGGGATTCAGGATGCTGCCTACTGCAATTACAGGAATATCTACCGTTTCTTTCACCCTGGCCGCCAGGTCAGCCATACATCCTTCCCCGTAATAAGTTGGCGGGAATATCCAGGGCATGGTCTCGTAAAATCCGGCATCGACATGCAGTGCGTCAAACCCCGCTTCTTCTAACTTCCGGCACAGCTGTAGTCCCTCTTCCAGCGTTCTTCCTTCGGGGTGTTTATAATCCACACTAATGCGGAAAGTTACCGCCATCCGGTCACCCACCCTGTCTCTTATTGCATTCAACAGGTCATACACCAGTTGAAAACGCTTCTCCGGGTCCCCGCCGTACCTGTCATTGCGTCTGTTCCACAGGGGGCTAATAAACTGGTCCAGCAGGTAACCGGCATGGCCGTGCAACTCTATTAAAGTAAACCCTGCCATCAAGGCCCTTTCCGCTGCTTCAGCAGTCCGACTAATTAACCTGCTTATCTCTTCTTCCGTTAATGCGCGGCATTCTACACCGGGATCTGCAAAAGCGGGAAGCGAAGAAGGCGCTACAGGCGGATTTTCAGGATAAGCCGCGTCAGCCTGCCGCCCCTGCCCCAGCGAGAGCTGTATTCCCGGCACCGCACCAGCACCGTTTATGATTTCCGCCATATCGCTCATGCGCGATACCTTTTCATTGCCGTCCGCCCGGGATATGGCAATTTCAAAAGGAGAAGGATCTATTTCTGTTTCTACCATGGTAGCTTCCACAATTATTAACCCGGTACCGCCCCTGGCCCGCGCAGCGTAATATTCTATTTGCTCCCACGAATACTTGCCATCCAAGTCAACCAGTCCGGTTCCCATAGGTGCCATGGCTACCCGGTTGGGAATTTCCACCGGGCCTATGTTAAAGCGGGATAGAAGATAGGGATATTTACTTTCACCAGGCATACAATAACCTCCTTGATTGTCTGAATTAAAATCTCCTACCTTCTATTTTTTATCATCCACGACTTTTAATACAGGATAATTGATAAAATGTTGTCACTATCAAAATATTGTAGCTATCAAAAATTAAAGGCACCGTGTATATCACGGTGCCTGAGTATTCATGGCAGGGGAGACAGGACTCGAACCCGCAGCCTGCGGTTTTGGAGACCGCTGCTCTGCCAATTGAGCTACTCCCCTATCCTGTAAGCATAATTTTAATTTATTCTTTTTATTTTGTCAAACTGCCTCTGCCGCTTATCCTGTTAAAAATGGAGCTTTGAATACCGGTATCATGGGGGTAATATTTCCAGGGGAAAAGAATATATTCTCACTTAACGCTTATGCTGACCAATTCTCTTACTCAAAGGTTTTGCTGTAACGCAACACGTTTTACTTTTCATTATTATTGAATTCCCTTATCAGGTTGCGGGCCTGCTTAATGTCATCCCTGTGAACTTCAAGAATATAAGAACTCATGGTGGTCTTCATCCGGCACTTAACCTCTCTCTCCTTTAAAAACGCGTACATGGAATATACATGCGAGGCCCTACCATGGATAGACTCGTAAACAATTTCCCACTTCCCCCTGTCTCCTTTATACAGAAAAAACGCAAATACTATAAATATAACCAGCAGCAATATATTAATTAAATCCATAATATATTTTTCCCTTTTCATAACCCAATTGTTATCTTGCTGTTTAACTTACTACTATTATGGGAGACGCGAGTGCTTTGATCAAGTAATAAAAACCGGTTTCCCGTCACTCTTATTTACAAGGTAATATTTATTAAATTGCCTGCAATTAGCTCCTCTACTTTCCCAACCTGTGGGTTTGCCTTTATTATCTGCTTTAAACTTACACCCGTGCGGGAAGCTATCCAGGATAAAGTTTCGTTTTTCCTTACATAGATTCTCGTGGAATATTCAGGGGCAGCCGGTGGCAGGGGCTTTTTAACCACCAGGTTTATTACCTGGTTTGCAGCCACACTCCCGGGACCGTGTATCTGTTGATTTACCTCTATCAGTTCTTCTATATCAATACCCAGCCGGCGGGCAATAAAAAAGAACGTTTCCCCCTTTCTAACCAGATGCTGAGCCTTTGAACTGCCGGGGTTCGGGCCTTCCGGGGATATGGCTGGTATTTTTACCAGCTGACCCACAAATATATTGTCGGGATCAATAACACCCTTGTTTTTTTCCAGGATATCGGACACATTTATACTAAAACTACGGGCCAAATAATAAAGGGTGTCCCCTGGATTAACTATGATATTCAACTCTTTGTTGTTATCCATCATACATACACCTCCTCAATAATTTACTACTTAATAGTACGCAATACGGGAGGTATATGTGAATGTGGGTACTACCACCAGGGGGGAAGCTACCCCCCAAGAATTACCGTCTCCCAAAGCTTTACCGGCTGCCACCAAACAAAGCATTTCGCAGGTATTCCAGGAACTGTTCCGCCCGGTCTTCGGGGAGATTTACACCCAGTTTTTCCGCAAAATAATCGGAAAATTTCTGGTTCAAGCGACCCCGGTAATCCGGGTGTATGATGAAGTAGCGCATCAAGTATTCACGCAGCATCTCTATTTCCTCTACTTCCAGGTGGTGCAGCCTGTTTTCCAGCTGCCCGCATCCCGGCATCTCCCCGGTAGCCGGGGATAAAGAGGAAATTTTGCCGCGGGGAGAAACCGGTTTAACCGGCTGCGGTGTTTTAACTACTACGGTTCCCCCCAGCATATCTCCCAGCCTTTTTTCCCGGGAGTTAATAAACATAAAAACAATTCCTACCGGTATAAGGTTTAAAAATACATCTATAATACGAAGTATATTGCGTAAAAACGAATTCAAAAAATCCAGGGGGCGCCCGTCATCCCTGACTGCCTTAATATTCATTACCTTTTTACCCGGAGTCTGCCCCTGCCACATTAACTCAAATGTGATAAAATACCCCCAGGCAATTAAAAAATTCATCAGTACGATCAGAGACACTACAATAGACACTATGATATTGTCCGTTACAAATATGGCACCAGACATTGCCATAACAAGGTTAAGGAAAAACAGCGTAACCATGATAAGCAGGTAATCCAGAAGGGCGGATATCATGCGGCTGCCCAAACCGGCAAGCTTAAAGCTTATGGCGGCGTTTTCCGATCCTTCTACGGTAACCCTGTTTTCCAGGTTGATACTGTTGCAGCCAGACAAGATTTGACCTCCTTTATATATTTGTTTATTATAAAGTTATATGTATAGTTATTATAATACAAATCCGTAACGGGGTGTACACTTTTTGAATATTAACAGGCTGGTATTAAAAAGAGAGAAAGAATGGAAACAGCTGCAGGAGCTGCTTTCAAAAGTAGAAGCCGGGGGCTTAAAAAGATTAAACGAGAGCGAACTCTCCAGCTTTGTCAAACTATACCGCATGGCTTCTACCGATTTAAGCTACCTGCAAACCCATTTCCGGGAAAGCCGCTACACCACCTATCTTAACCATTTACTTAGTCGCTGCCACAACTACATACAGATACAGGACAGAAGTTCTGCCCAGAAGTTAAAACACTTTTTTTCCAGTGGGTTCCCGGGACTTTTGTTCAGGGAAAAAAACCTGTTTATATTGGCTACCCTGACTTTTGTCCTGGCGGCCCTTTTTGCTTTTTTCTCTATATACATGGAAACTCCCTGGGCAGACGATCTCCTGTCTCCCCAGGAGAAAGCCATGCTGGAAAACAGGGCTTCTCAGATAGAAGATGGAGAGCAAATAATACCCGTAGCCCAGCGTTCCCCGTTTACCGCTTTTATAATGACCAACAACCTCCAGGTAAGCTTCCTGGCTTTTGCCGGGGGTATATTTTTTGGCCTGGGCACCATCTATATATTAATCGTTAACGGCCTTATGCTGGGATCCCTGGCCGCAGTTTATGCGCTCATGGGTGAATCTTTAATATTCTGGGCCCTGATACTGCCACACGGTATCACCGAACTGCTGGCTATTTTTATTACCGCAGCTGCCGGGCTCCTGCTGGGAAGGGCACTTCTTGTCCCCGGCGATTACACCCGGGTAACCAGGCTAAAGCAAGAAGGGCGCAAAGCGGTAATGCTGCTTATAGGTACAGTACCCATGTTTATTATAGCCGCCGTTATAGAAGGTTTTATAACCCCGGCTGCTTTCTCTTCGGCAGGCAAGCTTGTTTTCTCCGGTTTTACCACTGTGCTCCTGGTTTACTATTTCGCCTGGTTCCCCAGGCTGTTTAAAGCCTGAACCGGCTTTTTATTTCCAGGTATCGCCCCACCAGCTTCATGGGATCATCCCCGGGCAGCATTTCTACAACCTCTACTCCCCGGTTCCTCAGGTAAGCCATTCCCTGCTCCCTTTCCAAGAGATATTCTTCCGCTACCGCTTTGCGGTAAACATCTGAGGTCTTCTTAATATCACCGCCGGCAGTTTCCACCAGGTATCTATCTCCCATGACTACAAACAGCACCAGGTGCTTCCGTGATAGAAACTGCACATTTTCTATTAATTCCGTTGAGGCCTTGCTGTCAACCAGGTCAGTAAACACGCAAACCAGGCTTCTTTTGTTCTGGCGGCGGGAAAGATATACAAACGCGCTGCTATAGTCGGGCTCTATTCTCCTTGGCTGCAAGCGGTAAAGCGAGTGGGCTATCCTGCGGATCTGGCTCCGACGGGCATCCGGTGGCAGGTACGCTTCTACTTTATCGGCGTAAGCCATAGCTCCCAGCCGATCACCGTGAACCAGCGCGTGGTATCCCATCAACAGGCCCGAATTTAACGCGTAATCCAGCTTGTTCCATGAGCCGGTTTCCGTCATCATGATCCGGCCCGCATCAAAAACCAGAACCAGGTTCTGGCTTTTTTCCACCTGGTACTGGTTGCTTACCAGGTGATTGCACCTGGCACTTGCTTTCCAGTTGATCTGCCGGTAATCGTCATCAGGAACGTATTCCCGCAGGGATTCAAATTCCGTGCCCAGGCTCACCATCCTTGAAGTCCGCAACCCGGCCTGCTTCATCAGGGAAGGAGGAACAAACATACCCCCCTTTCCCCTAAAGCCGGGCAAGGGATATACTTTTACCAGGGAGTTTTCCGGGGAAAAAGAATACTGGCGTTTCAGCATCCCCAGGGGACCGCGGCAACGAAGATTAATTTTCCCAAAATAGTGATCGCCGCGGCAGAGAGGATAAATCCCGTATTCGCCTTCAAATCTCCCACCTCCGCGATAGTGCAGTTCTATTTCCCGCGGCTGCCCTTTAACCCGGGGTGGTATTTCGTCCCTACCCCATATCCTGAATCTCCTGTTGCCAGTTTTTGTTAAGCGCGCCGTTACCGTAATTCTTTCTTCATCCCCCAGGGATATAATTTCTTCCATGCCGCGCTTCACGGAAATATCTCTCCCGGAAGGCAGCAGGGCAAAATCGGCCAGCAAAAGCACCAGGAGGCCCCCGTTATATGCGGCAAACACCCCGCCCGACGGGAAAAAATATAATACCACTACGCCAAGAAATAAAAGCCCCAGGGAATAAGGCGTTAACAGCAGATTAATCATCGCGGCACCTTCACCCTTGTAAGAATACCTTCCAGTATCTGATCCGTGGTAAGCCCTTCTACCTCCGCCTCGGGCGTGGTAATAACCCGGTGGCGAAGCACGGGGCCACCCATCTCCTTAACTTCATCAGGGGTTACAAAGTCACTGCCCCTTAAAGCGGCCAAAATCCGCGCAGCGGTCAGCAAGTGTATCGCCGCGCGCGAGCTTGCTCCCAGGTATAAATCTTTATCTTGCCTGGTTTCCCTTATTAAATCCATAACATAATCAATTATTGACCATTCCACGGTAATACCCTTGACTTCATCCCACATGCGGCCCAGCGGTTCTTTTATATCCAAAACTTCCATATCTGTTTCCTCCAGGTCGTGCAACGGCTGCCCTTCCACGTAGCGCTCCAGTATTTCCCTTTCCTGTTCCCGGGGAGGATGATTTATAATCACCTTCAACATAAAACGGTCCAGCTGTGCTTCCGGCAAGGGATAAGTTCCCTGCTGCTCCAGGGGGTTTTGGGTAGCAAAAACCACAAACGGATCCGGCAACCGATAGCCTACCCCGTCAATAGTGACCTGTTTTTCTTCCATGGATTCTATTAACGCCGACTGAGTCTTGGGAGGGGTGCGGTTGATTTCATCGGCCAGTAGTATGTTGGTAAATACGGGACCTTTTTTAAAATAAAAATTGCTTCCTTTCTGATCAAACACGTTAGTCCCGGTAATATCTGAAGGCATGAGGTCTGGAGTAAACTGGATTCGTTTAAACGAATACCCCAGCAGGCGTGCCAACCCCCTCACCAGCAGGGTTTTGCCGGTCCCCGGCACCCCTTCCACCAGCACATGGCCTCCACCGAACATCCCCACCATCATCTGGGTTATAATTTCTTCCTGCCCGATTATAACCTTTCCTAACTCGCTATTAATTTTTTCATAAATCTCGCTGGCCAGGCTCATAAATTAAACTCCTTTCTATAGCGGTCCACCAGTTGGGACAGATTTTGTAATTCTGCAATAGAGATCCCTTTTACCTGCAGCGCCTTTTCCATTCGCTGAAAGTCTCTTTCCAGGGTTTGCCGTTCCATTTCCGTTAACCTCTCCCCCAGTTCCACCAGTTCTCTTGTATCCGGGTAGGAGGACAGGCCGTATTTACGGGCCACCCGCCTTAGAAAACCGCGGTAAATTCTACGGAAAGCCAAACCCCGGGCCCCGGAACGCTGGTAAAAAGCAGCGGTAGAAGCCACCATGCTTTCCAGGCTGCGCCGGGGGGTCTCGACCAAGGCACGGGGTGCGGCAAAGCGCCGGCCCACGGTAACTAAAAATAAAACTACCAAAAGAAACAGCTGTAGAAACGGCCAGGCCAAATAAGAAAAAACCTGGCCCCCGATATTAACGCCTTCCGGGGGGCGTTCCAGGCCAAACCCGTGATGGTATTCGTTTATAAAAACCGTTACCGGCTCTTCAAACACTTCCAGTGTATTAAGTAAAAACACCATATTGTCGGCATCCGCAACCAGCCGGTTGGTAATAACCCCCGGGTCCGACACGGCTACCAGGTCCCCCCTGCCGATTTCGCGATGTAACACGTAAATACTCTTTCTTGCCGCCCCGCGCGGCAACCCCCTTTCCTCATAAGCCAGGGGCATACCGCTGCTTTCTTCCAGAAAAGCAGTATCCCGGTCAAGCTTAAGCCGGTCCACATTCTCTACCAAGTTAGAAACCGGTTTTCCTGCATTCTCTTCTTTTAAATCGTTATCTATTTCCAGGTAATCCACTTCATTCCTGCCCAAATGCTTCATCGTTTCTACTTCCAGCGCGTTAAACAGGAGAGAATGGCCGCTCCCCAGGAGTATCAGCCTGTTTCCAGCCTTTACCCATTCCTCTACCGCTTCGACCTCATGGGAAGAAACCTGGCGCCGGGTGGGCTCCAGGAAAATCAGGGCCTGTTTTTCTCCTTCCTCTGGCTCAAGGGCCGTAAGAGGGCTGTTCCAGCGCTGCACCGGCAGTCCGTTTTCTTCTAGCAGGAGGTAAAATCCCTTTACTCCACGCGGCCCGGTTTCATGGCTTGAATAAGGATTATCTCGGCCTTCTGAAAAGCTGTCAATGACCATAATCACTGCAGCTATTATCACCAGGGAAAAAACCCCGGCCATTATAATATTTTTGTAATTATTCATCAGCGGCGCGCCTCCTGTAATCTGCGGTACAACTGAAGACCTTGCTCATAGTCCTGCTCCCGGCAGTTGCATTTGCCGTACCATATCATTTCATACAGCCGGATTATTTCTTTAACCAATGTTAACCCCGGGTAATTCCCGGAACGAAGCTGTTTTATATATTCCCCGTTGGTATAAGACTGGTGGTATTCTATTTCCCCTTCCTCTTCCAGCCGGAGCAGCAAGCTTAGAAGCAGGTATCGCAGGGCTTCTGCATGACTTCCGGAGCGGGCCTCTTCTTTTGACCGCCACATGGCGGTTTCCGGGCTATGCCCACCGGCTGCTGCCGGCTCTTTTATTCCTCCTTCTCTTTCCACGGGAAAACGGTGGCGCCGCATTACCCATATTATCAGGCCCAAAAGCAGCAGCGTGCCCATGAAGCCCAATACCAGAAAAATATCAACACCGAATTGAGCCAAAATATCACCGGTTATATTAGAAAGACTGCCTGCCACACTCTCCAGGAAACCGGGTTCGGTTTCCATAAATTTTTCCCGGCCCAGTATCTCTTCCAGGTTATCCCTGTAGTGTTCCGGGTTGGGCATGCCCGCTTCCCCCCTTTGCAGCCTTTACCTCAAGGCGCTTTTCCAGGTCAAATCCCTCCCGCCTGGCACGCAAATCAAAATACATCAGGGTAACTACAACCGGCAAAACGGGCGCTATCAGGAGATGAAAAAAAGAAACAATTAAACCAGCCGCCACATGCCAGAAAACATGTTGCAGCTGAAAATAACCAAGCGCGATTAATAGCAAATCTCTTGGGAGATCCGCAACAAAATACAATACATAAAATAAAACCAGGCTTACCAAGAGCACCGCTATTACCCGGCCAAAATTGTTCCAGGCCAACATAAAACTACGCCCCAGCGCATAAAACACTCCTCCCTTTTCCACAATCATTACGGGAGCCACCATAGAAAAGACAACAAGGGGAAAAAGGGCGCCAATAATTAAAGCAAATACCCCCAGGAAGACTGCCAACATTATTAATACCCCGGCTGCCAGGAGTTTAAGCCAGACCCAGTTTTGAAATATAAAACGGAAAACAGCGGAAAGCCGGATTTCACGGCCCTGTATTATCTCGGCCACCACCCGGGTAGGGCCGGCAATCATAAGCAAACTCAGGCACATTTGTGCCACTAAAATAAATAACATTTGTTTTGGAAATCCATCGGGCCCGGCGGCAGGGTTAAACATAAATTCCTGCATTTGAGCAAATTCCATATAATTTTGCAGGAAGGAAAACGGCAGGTAAAGCCACCCCATAACCAGGCATATTAAAATATATTTATACCGCAGTATGCGGAAAGAATAATTAAAAATATCACCAAATTCCATGGGTTTAAATTTAGGTTCCATTATTTTTAACCCCCGCGCAAGTTCCTCAATGTAAGTGTTACAGGTATAAATTTCTACTGAATCGAACAATTTCCTGCTGCTTATCGCAATTCCCTTTGTTTTATTGCTGCCGGAACATTTCCGGTTTATCCCCTGCCCCTGCCCCGGCCCCGGGGCAGGGGCAGTTACAACATTTTCCGGGTTTGATTATAAAATAAAAAGAGCCTGCACGGGCCCTTTATTAACTTATATATTATCCTATGCTCCAGGTATTTACTGTTGCCCGGTCATACGGCACAAATCCAAAAAAAAGCGGTGCACGGATAAATCTTCTGTTAACTCGGGATGAAAAGATAGAGCCAGCATGTTTCTCCTGCGTACCGCCACCGGACCTTCCTGCAGCCGTGCAAGCACTTCCACGTTATCCCCTGTTTGTGTTACCAGCGGCGCCCTTATAAATACGCCGGGCACCTTTACGTCAATCCCTTTAAACTCCAGCCAGGCTTCAAAACTTTCCTTCTGGCGTCCAAATGCATTTCTTTTAACCGTTATATCCATAAGACCCAGCCGGGGCTGCTCCGGTTTTCCATCTTCAATGTCCCTGGCCAACATTACCATCCCCGCGCAAGTTCCCATCACAGGCATCCCGTCCCTGCACAGGCTTTTTACCGAATCAAGAAGGTGCGCCTGGTTCATAAGAAAACCAATGGTGGTACTTTCCCCGCCCGGAATAACCAGCCCGTCCAGCCTCTCCAGGTCTCTTTTTCCCCTGACTTCTACCGCTTCTTCACCGCATTGGGCCAGGTGCTGTACGTGTTCAGAAACAGCTCCCTGCAGCGAAAGTACTCCAATTTTTAGCGCAGGAGCCATATACTACGCGCCCCGCTCCTGCATCCTGTTTTCATGTTCCAGCAGATTAACTTCCAGGCCGGGCATGGATTCGCCCAGGCTCCGGGAAACTTCGGCCAGCACCCCGGCGTCGTCATAATGCTGCGCTGCCTTTACAATAGCTTCCGCCCTGGCCTGCGGGTCCCCGGATTTAAATATTCCCGAGCCCACAAAAATGCCGTCGCTGCCCAGCTGCATCATCAGGGAAGCATCGGCCGGTGTGGCTATGCCTCCTGCGGCAAAATTAACCACAGGCAAGCTGCCTTCTTTTTTAATCTCCCTCAACCATTCTACGGGAGCGTGCAGCTCTTTGGAAAGGCTTACCAGCTCCTCATCGGGTGCCTGGACTGCCCTCCTGATCTGCTCCCTTATTTTGCGCATATGCCGCACGGCTTCTACCACATTGCCCGTACCCGGCTCACCTTTAGTGCGTATCATGGCTGCACCTTCCGCAATACGGCGCAAAGCTTCCCCCAGGTCACGGGCCCCGCAAACAAAAGGAACCGTAAAACAGTGTTTATCTATATGATACTGTTCATCGGCAGGGGTTAAAACTTCACTTTCATCAATATAATCTACCCCCAGGTGTTCCAGCACCTGCGCCTCTGCAAAATGTCCTATGCGCGCCTTGGCCATAACCGGTATGGTAACTGCTTCCATTATCCTGCTGATTACTTCCGGATCAGCCATGCGGGCTATGCCCCCGGCTTCCCTGATGTCTGCAGGAACTTTTTCCAGGGCCATAACCGCAACAGCACCGGCCTTTTCTGCAATACGGGCCTGTTCCGGGGTAGTAACATCCATTATCACCCCGCCTTTCTGCATCTGGGCCATCCCTTTTTTAATTCGAAAAGTTCCTTTTTCCTTCATCCTTTTATCCTCCTCCAGCGTTGTCTTGCACTACCGCCAAGCAACTACAATAAACTGTTATTAGCCTAGCCTGTAGAACCTGTAGTGCTATAATATATTATAACTTTTAACCGGCTTAACGGAAAGCCTTTTTTAATTAACGCAGGACATGTTTTCCGCCCCTTGAAAACTTTTTCTGCGTTTTAACTCCTTCTCCACCCTTTGTGAAAAATTTCCCCTCTTGATTTCCCAGTGAGGCGCTATTAAAAGATCCGGGTCGGTTACTTCACTCATAAGCCGGTGCACCACAATATCCTCCCGCAAACGTTCCAGCTGACTGCATACAATGTCCAGGTATTCCGGTAAAGACAGGGGGGTTACCTCTCCCCTCCTGTGCATCTCCTCCAGGGGGGTGCCCCTTATAACTTGAAGCTGGTGAAATTTTATCCCATGCACGGGAAGTTTGTTTATAAAATCTATAGTTTCCATCATCTGCGATCGGTCTTCCCCCGGCAGGCCGTTTATTATATGCACACAAAGGCGAGCCCGGTGTTTTTTAAACTTTTCTGCGACCACTGCAAGCTGGTCAGCAGTATGCCCGCGGTTAATAGCTTCCAGAGTTTCATCCGAAGCGGATTGCAGGCCAATTTCCACCCAAATATGGTGGTTTTCCGCATAATATCCGATCAGGTCAATCGTGCCGGGAGAAAGGCAGTCCGGGCGGGTTGCTATGCTCAATCCCATTACGCCCGGGAGTTCTAAGGCTTTGCCGTACAGGGCACTTAACAACACCAGGTTGCCGTAAGTATTGGTATATGTCTGGTAGTATACCAGGTATTTATTCTTTGGATTTTCATGGGGATTTTTATTTTTAATAATTCCCGCTTTCTCGTGTCTTGCAATGAAACGATACACCTGATCTTTTACGGAAGAAAATACTTCATTAAAATAATCAGACAATCCTTCATCATCGTTATACGCTGCCGGGCTAAAACCGGCATTATAGCAGAATATACAACCTTCAGTAGAAAGCGTCCCGTCACGGTTGGGGCAGGTAAACCCGGCATGAACCGGGATTTTCATGACTTTATGGCCAAACTCCTTTTTAAAATATTCACTTAAACGATAATACCAGCCAGGTTTAGGCATAACCAACCTCCTCACTAAAAAAATACTACTTCCCGGGAACTGAACTGCTTGCTTCCCCTGATCTCAAGTATATTACCCACACCTGAAACCGCCTTTATACGCACTTGAAACCGCTTTCTTGTCTATTATCAATTACTTCTTGTCTCTTGCTTCAGTTTCTTAGTTTTGCTTCTTGCTAAGTCCTGGCCTTTCTTTCCAGGTACAGGGCCAGGGCCGATATATCCGCCGGGGTAACGCCTTCTACTCGGGAAGCCTGACCAAGGGTGCGGGGATTTACCTCTTTCAGCTTTTGCCTGGCTTCTATAGAAATATTGGTAAGGGAATCGTAATCCAGCTCCGGGGGAATCTTTTTCGACTCCATGCGCCTCATCTGGTTCAGGCTGGCCTGCTGCTTGGCAATATATCCTTCGTATTTTATTTCGGTTTCTACTTCCCGGGCCACTTCTTCTTCACCGGTTAATTCCGGTCCTTCCATTTCCCGGGAAATCCTGGCCAGCTCACTATACCCGATTTCCGGTCTCTTTAATAGCTCCTGCAATGTCTGTGGTTGAGAAAGGGGAGTAAAACCCATCTTCTCCAGGGCAAAATTAACCGGAGAGGTAGGAGTCATCCGGAAATTATAAATTTTTTCCTTTTCCCGCCCTATACGCTCTTTTTTGTCAAGAAACATTTTAAATCTTTCTTCCCCAACCAGGCCAAGGCGGTAACCTTTTTCCGTCAACCGCATGTCCGCGTTGTCGTGGCGCAAAAGCAAACGGTGCTCGCAGCGGGAAGTAAACATGCGGTAAGGTTCAGTTACCCCCCTGGTAGTCAAATCATCAACAAGTACCCCCATATAGGCTTCCGTGCGGTCCAGCACAAAAGGCTCTTCCCCCCGGCACTGCAGCGCCGCGTTAATTCCCGCCATAAGACCCTGAGCTGCTGCTTCTTCGTACCCGGTAGTCCCGTTAATCTGTCCGGCAAAATACAGACCCTTTATTTTTTTGGTTTGCAGGGTAGTTTCCAGCTGGGTGGGAGGGAAATAATCGTATTCTATAGCATAAGCCGGGCGGCTGATAATTGCATTCTCCAGACCGGGTACGGTTCTTAAAAATTTCTGCTGCAGTTCCTCCGGCAGTCCCGTGGAAACACCCTGGAGGTACATTTCCTCCGATTCCTTGCTTTCCGGTTCAATGAATATAGGATGCCTGTTCCGGTCGGGAAACTTTACAATTTTATCTTCGATAGAAGGGCAGTAGCGCGGCCCTTTACTTTTTATCAGGCCGGAATAAAGCGGTGCAAAATTTATATTGTCCTGGATCAGCTCGTGTGTGCCCGCATTGGTATAAGTAAGATAGCAAGGAACCTGCTCAAAAAGCCTCTGTTTGTTTTCAAAAGAAAAAGTCCCTGCATTTATTTCCCCTTCTACCGGGGAAAGAGAACTAAAGTCTATAGAGCTGCAATAAACCCGCGGCGGTGTCCCAGTTTTCAACCGGTCCGATTGAAAACCCAGCGAAACCACCGAATGCGCCAGGCCGCAGGAAGCGCTCTGGTTGCCCGGTCCACCGGAATAATAATGGTGTCCAACAAATATTTCCGCATTAAGATATACACCTGCGCTGAGCACTACAGTATCGGCCAGGTAGGTGCTCCCGTGTCTTGCTGCCACCCCCTTTATTTTATTTCCTTCCACCAGCAGCTCTTCTATTGCAGCCTCCCGCAGATAAAGGCGGGGCTGCCGCTCCAGGATATATTTCATACCCCGCTGGTAAGAATTTTTGTCAATTTGGGCCCGCAGGGCCTGCACTGCAGGTCCTTTACCAGTATTAAGCCGTCGCACCTGGAGGGTATAAGCATCACCGTTTATACCCATGATTCCGCCCAATGCATCAATTTCTCTTATAAGGTGTGCCTTCCCGGGTCCTCCCAGTGAAGGATTGCAGGCCATAAGAGCAGGGTGATCCAGGTTAGGGGTTACCAGCAGGGTTTTCACTCCCATTTTTGCTGAAGCTACTGCCGCTTCACATCCGGCATGCCCGGCGCCTACTACTATAACCTCGTATTTTTCCTGAGCACACATTAAAATTACCCCCCGGCAATAACAGTTTGTGCTAAATTATATTCTATCTCTCGAATTCAGTCAGTTGATATTATATCAGATAAAATTTTATACCTCTACTCAAATTTTGATGTTTTTTTATAATCTTTTCCTTATTTAATACAAAACCCCAGGCATATTCCGATATATTAACCTCCATATTCCGATATATTAACGTCAGGGAGGAAGAGTAAAACACCTTACCAGCAAAACTAACAGGCACGGGCTGTTACTACTTTCGGCAGCGGAGCTGAACTACTTGCCGGTGTTAAGTGTGTATAACGATCAGCACCAGGGGGGAGGAAGATATCGAGGCACCAATGTGGGTGCTGCTTGACACCGGGAAGTAAAGCTACAATTTTGGGGTTATTTTATACTTACTTGCCGCGGGCTTCTTTCTTCCCCCCACCGGGGGGGAAGATTAAGATGGGGGGGG
>Ga0207421_10001848_pt1 | contig 26882 bp, 27 predicted proteins | sample SodLakKL_010_SED_4_FD_187542 | JGI IMG/M metagenome (GOLD analysis project Ga0207421, IMG submission 187542) | Alkaline sediment microbial communities from Lake Tanatar, Kulunda Steppe, Russia - 8KL_010_SED (SPAdes) (version 2) | ecosystem: Environmental > Aquatic > Non-marine Saline and... | reverse complement strand
AAAATCAGGGCGAAGATCAGCCGTGCGCCATCGAAAACCGAAAAGCGCCAAACAACCCATCACATGCCAAAATGCACCCCTCGTGAATTTTTGCGGTTAAATGTCACCGGTTGGTTTTCCTGCCAGCCCTGATCCTTAAGAACCTCGTGCAGTCGCCGCTTGGGCTTGTCATCATGACTTTGGACAAGCCCAAGGTAGCGGCTGAGACGATCTGTGGGGATGGATTTGCCAACCGTGACTTCGAAATGCGACTGACCAGGGTCGCGGGACCGCACATAGCCGCCGTCGATACCGACGGTGATTTGGCCTTCCGGGTTGGGAAGCTCGGCGCGCTGGTGGGCGATTGTTTCAATGAAACTGTAACGCTCATCAGCCAAATCTGCCTCCATCCGCATGGCCACGCGCCCCAAATGTCTGCGGATGGTATCTGGATTGAGCTTCACATCAATCGGCAGCACATCTTTCAACAGATCGGACGTGACGTAAGCGCGAATTTCACTGCACGTATGAGGGTTTTGTGGCTTGAAAGCCCCTGTTTTGCTCAGTAGGCGTTGATTTTTTTGAAGTTGAAGGGCAACAGATCGCTGATGTCGGCATCGTTGTCGCGCTGCGGTAATTCGGTAAGCACATGGCGCAGCCATCGGCGATTGCATGCCCCGCCATCGCGCGGAAGAGTTCCTGAAATTCCTGCACCAGATCGCCAAAGCCGTGCCCGCGCGCCGCGATGTGCATCTGGTTCTCGACAATTACGCCACCCACAAGACGCCCGAGGTGAAGGCATGGCTGGACAAGCACCCGCGCTTCAAGCTGCACTTCACGCCCACCAGCGCCTCATGGCTCAACTTCGTGGAACGCTTCTTCGCCGAGATCACCACACGGCGCATCCGCCGTGGCAGCTATTCCAGTGTCAATGATCTGGAGGCCGCGATCTACGATTATCTCGCGCATCACAATGAGGCACCGAAGCCGTTCACGTGGACCAAGACCGCAGAGGACATCCTCGCCCGTGAACGCCGCGCCCTCGACGCGCTGGATGAAATCAGGGGAAACAGATAGGAACTGTCAGACCCGGAACACTAGAGATGGGTTTGATCAGTATTTAACATAAATATACTTATGGGCTTAAACCTTAATACGCCAGTTTAAGTGTCTCGCACCACAAAGCGAAAACGTTTCTTTGACCTCAAAGTGTAGGTAGGTTTAGATTGGCTGATCTTTGGTTGAAAGATTGGAATCATGCTCGTTAAGCGTAATAGATGTCAGACAGCACAGTGCTCTGGGATACCGCCCACAGGCACCAGAAGGCATCGTCCCGATAGACCAGAGACCGACCATGCAATAACATTCAAACTGGACCACTCAAAGGGCGCAGACAACTTCACAGTTCATTGAGCCGTAGGGAAAGCGACTCACTGTAAAGTCATCTTCAATAGATCAAAGCCGCAAAACTTGCCTGCGCTTCTATTGGATGGCAGAACGCAGGCAAGATTTCCTAGAAGGCTTCGATGTTAGTCCGTACTCGGAGCGGGCTCCCCGTGAGAGATGTGGCATTATCGAAGAACCGCTGGAACTCGATTGCAGCGGCATTTGTCACAAAAATTACGTCGCCATCTCGCATGTTGAACTCACTCGCCAAGAAAAATATATCCGGCGCACGATAATTTGCGCGGAAGATTGTTGGGATCAGCTCTCCGAATAGCTCTGTCTCCTTGAAATCGATACCCATTTGCTCGAGCGCATGTCTTGATTCATTGCGGTAGATCAATACTTGCCTTGGATCGGCCTGATTATCCTGCAAACTCGCGATGCGTGCGACAGCATCATTCAAGTTAACTTGCTCCGAGCCAAAGTCGAATTTTCCAACGAGACCTGTGGCTCCAAAAGCAAAATATCCTTTGTCCTCTTCTACAACTTCAATCACGTCGCCAGGCGCGAGAAAGATATTCTCGCTGGCGTTGTTCGCAATATTGCGATAGGCCACTTTTACGTTTTGATTCCCACGTTGCAAAACAACAAACGAGCTGGAAGCTGGACCGGAAATGCTTCCGGCAGATGAGATTGCTTCGAGCACACGCAACCCGCCTTCACGGAGCGTCAGGACTCTTGGTTCGCGCACCGCGCCCATTATGGAGACTCGAGAAAAATTCTGCTCCATAACTTCTACGGATATCTCAGGTTGTATAGCACGATCTTGTAGCCTGTCGCGAATAATGCGCTCAACCTCCGCGGGCGTTCTTCCAGCGGCTTGAACATTTCCAGCGAAAGGAACTGTTATCCGGCCGTCCTGATCAACTCGCTGCGTCGGGAGCTGAACAAAATTGCCTGGACGCGCGCCTGCATCTTGGGGCAAAAACAGACCACCTGTTTCACTTTCAAAAACGGTGACACGTACCACATCGCCCGGCCCTAGCCGAATAGCAGGTGGATCAGTATTCCTTATACCGAAAGTTTGAAACTCTTCTTGGGTGTCATGTGTTATAAATGGCAATATTTCACGCGTCAAATCTATGACGACATAATCATAGCCTAATGTTGCATTGTCGTTTCGGGAGGATGCTTTCGAATTCGCATGAATATTTTGCTCACGCGGGCCAGAGCCCGGCAGCATGGAGCATCCGGAAACGCCAACCACCAGCGTTGTTGCCAACGCTATTTGAATTATCTTCTGCATCGTTTCACCTCAATGCGATCTTTGCGTCGCGCGTATTTAGATATGTTGAATATATCATAGCGAAACTTTCGTTCTATTACCTCTACCATCGTCTATTTTCTGACGCGGATGTGGCAAATTAAGCACGAATTACGCATCGGGCTAAAGTTATAGAATTTTGTGGACACAACCTGCTCTTCGGCATTGAACTTATGTAGTGCATACCGCAAACTGGGAGCGTAGGAAACAATAAAATCCAAGGACATGGAAGCCAAATCCAATTCGCAAAAGAGTCAAGAAAGATTTCTAAAGAGTCTCATTAGAGATTTAAGGAAAAACTTTCGGATGCTTAATTTGCTAATAATGGTATTTTCTATCGGATTAGCTCTATTGATGAATGGGTCCTCATCAGAACCCTATCGTCAGATTGCTTTTCTTATTTTGACATTACCCCTCCTGATTACTCTGACGATTCGTTTGACCCAGCCTTTCTTCCTGAGGATTTGGATGGCAAGCGTAGCAATCATGATTGCTCTTTTAGCGTGGCTGCTCCTGCAAAGCAGCCCGTTGCCTGTCGACTGGTTCAACCATTCCGTATGGTATTCTCTGGATCAGGTCAGAATTTCCGTTCAACCGACACTATCTGTTGCTCCCTCCGCGACACGCGCCGCAATACCGAGCCTGATTCTCCCAATCCTTGTTTTTTTAGCTATTTTTGTCTTGTGCCAAGAGCGGCGTGAGGCCGTTTTTGCATGGAAAGCCCTCGCTTCAATAGGGCTCCTTCTCGCAGGACTTTCAGTACTTCTTGAACTTTTCTTCCCACAGACCCAATTCTTTTCTTCCTTCGAGGTTGGCCGCGGATCGTTCAATGGTATCTTTGTCAATCGCAACACGACGGCTGCATTTCTAGCACTGGTGTCTTTTGCAACTTCTGGTTGGCTGATGTTGCCTCGGCCAGTAGCACGTCGTGAATGGCCTGAGAAGAACGGATTGGCTGCTTTCGGTTGGGCGCGCACCATCTTGAGCGTGATGCTATTCCTGCTTGTGATCTCATTGATCCTGACACGCTCTAGAGCAGGTGTCTCTCTAGCGCTTCTCTGTTTGACACTTGCATTCGCTGCTGCGAGCTACTTCTGGTCAGGCGCTCATATTCCAAAACGCAAATCTCCATTCCGCGGACTAGGGAGAGCAGTCCGACTCCTGCTCGTATTTGCAGCAGGCGGCGGGATCTTCGTGCTCTTTGGAGATCCGGTCATGTCTCGTATGGGAATGGGCACATCTGACGGACGATTGTGCGCATGGTATGCAGCTTGGAAAATGTTTTCGGAGCGCCCAATTCTTGGCTTGGGCTTTGGAACATTCGCAGATGCTTTTCCGCAGTATCGAGATCCTGATTGCCTGGGTCAGTCAGGTGCATGGACACGGGCGCATAACTCACACTTGGAATTCTTGGCGGGTATGGGTTTGGTTGGAGTAGTAGCTAGCTTGTGCCTGTTATTTACGATTATTTCCATTTTGGTTCGTGGGATCAGAACGCGGAAAGCTCTGAGGCCTATCCCTGTGTTCGCTTTGGGAGCGCTCCTGTTTATACTACTGCATTCTGTTGTGGATTTTCCACTTCAAATTCCAGGGGTGGCACTCTACTTCTCTGCACTCATGGGTGCAGGCTGCGCAATCTCAAGCCTGACGCGCTATCCAGAGCGTAGGAGTTCTACCTTGAGCTAAAATTACGACAGTAGAACAACTGCTTAGATCACACAAAGTAGGAAAACGCTGAATTAGTTTGAGAAAAGCCTTTCACGACGTGTCCCAATCCAACTTTCATAGGGCGCATAGCGCCGCGACAGCTCAACAAATTGGGCCGTCGTCTCGGGTGGCTCACCGAGTGCCCGTGACATCGTTGCAAGACTAAGCCAAAGGTTCCCGTCCATTGGAGAGCACGCCAAGGCCTGTTCCAATAACTCTCGTGTGCGTAAGCGTAATGTGGTTATTGCAATGTCCTCTGCAGGCTGCAAAGGTGCAATACCTGCTTCAGTGGCGAGCATATCATTCACATATAAATGTAGCGTTATAAGTGGTGTATTCAAAAGCTTGTCACATGTTTCCAGGCCTGACTTTTGAAGAATAGGAGACAAGAGAAGCAGATCGCCAGTCTCTCGTCGTCCTCCGGTCACCTCTGAAGTGAAATTAGCATAACCGTCCCAAGCCACATGCCTGATTAATTGTGGACCAGTCAAAGCAATGCAGATCAATATAGCACAGACAACCGCAAGTCTTGTGAATACCAACATGGCAGCCTGAATCTAGCGTTCAGTATAGTAGCGATTGTAATAGGATCGATAGCGGTAATAGCCATGCCCTTGATAGTAGCCATAGGCTGCCGCTTTTTTGGGGTCAAACATATTCAGGAATGCCCCATAGCATTTGTCTCTTACTCGAGGATCCATGCGCAGCACCCTTTTTACCATGTCTCGACTTGCACCACCCCATTTCAGTACGAAGAATACACCGTCGAGCTTTTCAAGGATTACGCGTGCATCCACAACCGGGCTGATGGGAGGCAAATCAATAACAACATAATCATATTTCTGATCAAGCTCAGCCAATAGGTTTTGCATCGCGTTACCACCAAGAAGCTCAGAGGTATGCGTAGGACGCAACTTGCTATTCGGGATTATGTCTAAGCCTGAATCTTCAACAGTTTGCAGGATTTCGGTCCATGCACACTCGCCCAGCAGCACATCCACCAATCCACGTTCAAATGTTTTGCCCATCGCTTGTGTAAGGCCCGGGTTGCGCATATCGCCGTCAATCAAGACGACTTTTGCCCCTTGCTTGGCCAGGAGGTTTGCAAAATTTGTTGCTGTCGTCGTTTTGCCTTCAGCTGGAAAGGCTGACACAAAGCCAACCTTTGGCGCACGAACCTCTTGTCCATGACGTAAGGTTAGGCTCATCTTCGCTGTCCGCAGTATCTCAGCGTAATTTGACAAGGGTTTGTTCGCAGCAAAGCTCATGATTTCCGGAAGGCTTACCCCCCCGTCATTCGTGGCATCCACAGTCCGCGGTGCGGCCAACCGATGGGACTTGCCTTTAATCAGGGTCAAACCACCGATATATTCCAGGCCCAGTTCCTGCCGCACATCCTCTTCAGAGCGGATACGATCATCACGCCATTCGCGGAAAGTAACAAACCCTGCAGCCAAAAGGAATCCCATCAAACCACCAAGCGCGAGCATGCGCTGCGCATTTGGCGAGCTTGGACTGCCCGGCGGACGTGCCTGATTCAGAATGCGTGCATTCGAGACAGGAATTTCTTGTCGCTGCGTTGCTTCCTGGTGGCGTTGTTGAAAATTGGCATAGAGATTCCGGACAGTGTCGATATCGCGTTCCAAATCACGCAATTCCGATATCACGGCATAATCAGCACCAATATCCATGCCAACCCGTGCCTGAGCTGCCTCTAAGCTATCAACGCGCTCCCGCGCTGCGCGTAGATCATCTCGCACCAACTCTGCCGAACGGCGCACTTCCTCAAACATCAGTGCTTGCAATTCTTCAAGATCGCGCAGGCGGCGCAGTGTCTGCTCATGATCGTCACCAAGTGTCGATGCGAGGCTGTTATAGGCCCGCAGCGCTTCCAGATACCGCGACCTCAATCCGGCGGTAATACTTTGGCTTGCAGTTTCTCGTACGACAGCAGACGTGTCTTCGCTCAAGACTATTTCGGTCAGACGCCGCTCTCTGGCCTCGAGATCCACCACATCAGCGCGGGCGGCAACCAAGTTTGTCGTCAAGCGGTCCAGTTCAGCAGCGCCCAGCCGATCAATATCGATGCCCAGGAGATTATTCTCTTCCCGAAACCGTTCTGCGATGCTGACAACTTGTTCCAATTGTTCGCGGAGCTGGTCGCGCCGTTGACGCAACCAGTCAATGGCCTGTTGTGAGGCTGCGTCAGTTGCTTCAAGTTGATCCTCAATATAAGCGACTGCAATCGCGTTTGCGATTTGTGCAGACAGTGCAGCGTTCGGTGAGGTATATCGCACCTGAAGAACGCGACTGCCGCGGAGCGATGTTGCGCTCATATTGCTCCGCAGACGTCCGGCAGCGCGTTCGATCGCACGAATTTCAGCATCAACGCGCTCGCGTTCTATGACCTCGAGGCTGGGCAAATCGTCGCTGAAATAATCACGCACAACCGCGACGCTGCGCGCAACAGAACGTCGCACGAAGCTGGTGATCTGGTTCAAGGCAGATTGCTGTGATGCTGAGAATTGAGGGTTTTCATGAAGCCTGAGGTTGCGGACCACGCGCTCTGCAATTTTCTCGGATCGCAAGACCAGCAATTCTGTCTCGATCTGGATCTCAGTGTTTACTGCCCCTGACATCCCGGAAAAATCCTGAAATGTATCAACGTCAGCCGAGCGGCCGATATTGATATCAACGCTTGCAGTGTAAAGACGCGTCGTTGTGGCGAGCTGCCCCACTGCCAGCAGAAGGCCTACAAGCCCCCCGAAAACAAGAATAAGCAGATTGCGCCGGATGACGGCAAAGATCTTGCTGAGATCGATTTCATCATCAGACCCGTATTGTTGCGTCTCAGGTCCGCGGAACGCATCGCTTTTTAGTTCGTTCATGACATCTCATTATGCATCTATGCAGTTTCGCGCGGCATTCGAGCTTTTGCTGCGACAAGGACATGGTCTTTGGGAAGGTAGCACCAAACATTATCTTGGCACGGCAGACAGGTTTCCGGTCAACACGCTGTCTCTTGAAAAGTAAATTTATCTTACGGGCTCACCACTCGTGGTGGCGCACTAGGAGTAGCGCCGACGGGTGTAACGCCTGTTCCCGCTGTTGGCGCACGCGATGAAAAGACAGCATCTGGTCCTGAAGTGTTGGCCTGGGTTGTGAACGAAGTGGCGCCCGCTTCTGTCGAGGGCAGATTCGAAGTTGTCGTCATTGCCGCCACCTCTTCCCGCCTGACCTCAGTCACACGTTGTGCAACTTGTCCACCTTGAAGCGCGAGGCTGGTTTCAACCGCGGAGGCAACGCGCGCAGGGGCCTGATTTGTCACACGTAACAATGTTCGCGCAAACCGATCTACGCCGGCCTCATCCAATGTATTCGCGAATAAAACAACGCGGTCGGCAAGATTTTCATCACAGCACAACCCCGCAAGCATGAACCCTGCCAGAACGCCATCCGGGATATCGGCGTAATCCTGCTCGATGAGCGTTATAAGAATATCAGCAATTTCGGTCAGCAGATCTTGAGTTGCACTCTCTTTGACAATGTCCACAAGCCCGCAGGCCGGAACAGTTGGATCCGCGACCACAATACCCGATATCACTGCAGCAAGAACACGCGGGCTTGACCCCGCTCGGGATAGCGCGTCAATCAGCGCGTCGCGCTCGCTCTGCGTCAAAGAAGCTAGAAATGCCCGCCGTTCTGCCTCATCAGCATCTTCAAAAAAAGCCGCAAGATCCGCGCCAGAAAGACCGCCAAAGGATTGTACGGCCTCTTCAGTCGCCAGAGTAGTCGGCGGATCAGCGTCAATTGTCTCCTCTTGCGCAAACGCTGGGGTCAGCGCAAGCGCCGTGCTCGCTAACAGCGCATGGAACAAGATGGTTCTTTTTGATAACATGTATGTAAGCTCCAGCAATCTGTGAGGCGGCTGATGCGGCTCAGAACGTCAACGCACGAAGACCCTCTGCCTAACTAGCCCATCTGCGGCAGGAAGTCGACAGCAGGGCGCGACTGACTAACTTTTGCGCTTTGGGATCGTCGTAAAGAATTCGAGGTTGTCTTTAGATACCAGCGCGGCACTCAGATTGTGCGTAGCATATGCCCCAGTATCAATCGAAATGCGACCATTTTGAGCAACAGCTGTCTCCACAATATAATGCCCATGTGCCACCCAGACACCATCGCGCCGCGTTTTGGTTAAGAACTCGGGGTGCCCCCAAATCAAATCCGCATCGCCCTGTTGGTCAAGTGCTGCATGCGGATCAGCCCCTGCATGGGAGATAAAGATATTACCGCACATCTCAAAGAGCGGGAGGTTGCGAAGCCATGCGATCATGTCTCGGCCCATAGCCCTGCATAAGTCATCGCGCGCTGCGCTCAAAGCCGCAGGTGCGGGCTTTGGTGGCCGAATACCATAACTATGCAGCGTAAAATTCCCGCCATTGGCAATCCATATCGCCCCAGTCTCTTCTGGCGCATCTATGAAATCCAGCAGCATAGCCTCATGATTGCCTTTGAGCGCCGTCACAGTCCCCGTTAAGGCTTTTTGTTGCAAAGATTGAATCAGATCAAGCGTCTCGGCGCTTTTCTCACCGCGATCGATCATGTCCCCCAAGAAAACCAGTTTGGTGTTCACAGGGCACTCTGGCTCAATCACCTCCAATAATTGGCGCAAAAGATCCGCGCGCCCATGCACATCCCCAATCACACAAAGCGGCGTGTCCGGCGCAAGGCTGGCAGTAAATCCCCTGCCCCACAAACGGCGTAAAAATTCCATTCAAACATCACTTCTTGAAACGGGTCTTGATTGATAGCCCTGCCGTCTCGCCTCAGCACTGCGCTCTCTCGACGAAGACGCGGCTTTCACGCGCTGCTCAAAAGCCAAAACGAGGCCAGGAGTTTCAGGACCTGCGCCATATCGCGCGCGCCTATGCATCACCAAAACTCTCACCAGAGCGACCAATCAAAAAGCACCAGGACATGGCCTGCGATCAGCAGATTGGTGACAGCATGCGCAATGATCGCATCGCCAATCTTGCTGCGATGCAAGGCGATCAGACCATAGCCCAACCCTGCAATGGCGGCTGCCAGAACAGTGCTGTGCATGAGCCCAAATGCCACTGAGGACACAATCAAAGCGAGCGCAACCGTGGCTTTTGGGGGAAGATAGAGACCGAAGGCTTCTTTGCAAAGTCCCATCACTCCACCGCGGAAGGCAAGCTCTTCAAGGATAGGGACAATAATCCCGGAGCCCACGATCCTGAAGAATATCCAGCCCAGAACCGCCCAGACAGGCGCCTGTTGCAAGCCCTCCACGATCATCTCTGCGCACTCAAGGTCGCGTGGGACCATCGCGATCCAGACGACATAGATCAGCACGCCCATCGCAGTCGCATGCAAGGTGACAGTCTCAGGAAAGGTCGCCCGGATTCGCGGCCAGAGATTGGCGGCTGCTATTGTGCCCACAACAATCGGAACCGGGTATAGCCAGTTGAATGTGCCCACAAAAAGACCTGCCACGAGCATGGTCACCAGCATCAAGGCGAGCGGTGCCATCTGCCAGAGCGTATCGGGAGGGATTTTGAAGGACCCGCGTTCGTTTGTCGGATACACCGCCTGTCCCGCAGACGCGATAGGCCCTTCTGCCAGCGCGGTTTTGCGGAAAAATGCCATATTCAGCGTCACCATCGCGGCCGCAACCACCAGGAAAACAGAGAGTGTGCCAAAATTGGAGTGAAAGCCCTCAACAGCGATTTCAGGTGAATAGCGCACGCCGATTTCAAACAGCACCGCGATCCGCACAGAGTTCATCATGAACACAGCGCCAATCGCAGCGATTACCGGGGCAAGACTTCTGGCCAGGTGCAGGTTCCGGTGGAAAAACAGCACATAGGACAAGAGCAGCGCCAGCGAGGTAAACATCCCCTGATATCCCGCGCATGGCGGATTCAAGGAGATCGCGAAACTCGCATCGGACAGCACCGGGATCCCGCGATCATCAAAGCTTATTTCTGGCGTGATCGGTGACAGAAAACTATGAAACCACACGCTCAGATTGAGCGTTGTGTCTTCTATCAGCCTCCGGAAGACTGTTCCGAACCATGTGGCGTAGTTTTGATGCGCGGCATAAGCCAGAAATCCAATGACAGCGACACCGATGGTCTGGCGGTCAAAATTCCGGATAGCCTCTTTGGGCACCAGGACGAATAATGTCAGAACAGCAAATGCAGTCAGCAAGAAGGATGCGCTGATATATTTTGCACGCAACGCTGTTGTAAGTGTGGCATCCCAATCGTCGGACAAAAATGACAGGTTGAAGAGCAGCAGCGCCCAGACGGCAAAGAAGACCGCGGTGAGTTTGTATGAGTAAGCTGGACCAGTTGTTACGGCTTTTGTCCGAAAAATACACATCCACGCAATGACACAGAAGACTGAGAAAACCGCCGATTTAGCAAGGTTGTGCAGGGTGTAGAGAGAGGCCGCGTAAGGATCATCGCTTACAAGTGGGCGGAAACGACCAGCTGCAGATTCGGCCACGATATAGTATTGGAAACCAATCAAAAAAACAAAGGCCACGCGCGCGAGCATTGCGTAGCCTTTCAAGTACGGCTGTAATATCAACTTTATTGGCACGAGCGACTATCTGTTATTCACAAAGATATGGCACGCATCCTCAGAACTCACGTCGAATGTGCAGGAGGTGTTTTGTACTCGTTGAACCCCGCGTTCCGGGTCATATTTGTATTTCGCATATACAGCATCATTGCTACGACGCTTAAGATGAAAGCCAATAATGGGAGTGTTCCGCCGTTTATTTCAGGAACAGATACAGGTGTGGAGTTTCCACCAATGACTGTACCAGACGAAGTAGAAATGACAGAGCCGCCGAGTGTATAGGAGGTCAGCGTTGTAAACCCACCCTCTCCATTATTATTATTAACTACTTGCATGCTGCCGCTTCCCGTGTACGCGACAGCAAAAGCGTCAGAGAAAGGCGTGTTGAGGTTGAAGGAGGTTAAGGCAAATGTCTCAACGTTGTAAGTAGCCGAAATGTTAAAATTATCTCCTAATGAGCTGGTAAAATTTTGGCCTGTGGTTACATTTGTTAATCTCATACCGGAGATACCAGACACATCCCCCGCACCGTCATATGTCAGCTGAGCTGAGAAGGTATATGTGTCTTCTGATGTTGTATAGGCTGCCGCCGCTGTTCCAGAGAACGTAAGACTGAAATCAAACACCTGCGCTGCCGCAGGTGCCCCGGCGAAGCTCAAGACGAGCGCCAGCACTGAAAATAGTCTCTTCAACATATAACTTCTCCGGACAAACCGCGCTTCGCTGTCAACTTCAGCTTCGGCGTTTTTACTGTTTGCGACAGCCCACGTAAATAAATATTTCCGAAATAATATTAATTTCTAACTTTCCTAAAAAGAGAGAAAAACCGTCGAAAGTAAAATAATCTGTAAGAGCTGTGCTGCCCAGAATGCAAACCTCAAATAGCGTGCGCGGACGGAGATATAGAGCAGCGCACCGCTGACTGCGCCAAACACAGATCCCCCTGCCACAGCGCTTGCGCTTCTGAGCATCTCCATGCTGGGAAAAAACGCCGCAATAACAAGCAGATTCGCAGCCCCAACGACCCCAAAAAAACTGAGCGCCAAGGGGATGCGCATTGCTGCATAATCCGTCCAGCTTGGCAGGCGATCTATCTCGTCGAGCCCGTCGTCTCGGCTCCCACCAAGAGGGATCCGCGCAGCACGCATCCATCGATAGGCCGAGCAGCCACCGAGCGCGATGGCCGCGGAGCTGAGCCCAAGGATCACTGCGCCTAAAATATGTGCAACCTCAAATCCAAAGCGCGCGTTCAAGTTATCTTCCGCCTGAAGGATGGCGGCCACATAAGGAGACTCAGAGGTGATCTCGGTCGCAACAATTGGCTCCGGCGCGACAACCTCAATCTCCATACCTGCCTCCTCATCTTCGATCGGCTCCGCGAGCTCTGCTTCAAAAACGGCATTTGCCGCAAGATCACGCACAATCTCGGCGCGCTGGCGTTCAATTTCCTGGCGGATCAACCCCGTTGAGATCTGCTGGCGCATCAAGCGTGGATCAACGGGGTCTGACACTCGTTCCAACAAAACCAGAACTTCAATCTGCGCGGCATCCTCAAGGATCAGCAGGGATTGCCCGTCACGGGCGAGCTCTTCAAGTCTCTCAAGAAGCGAAGGCTCCATCTGCTCAGAGCTTGATGTCTGGCTGCGGCCGATTGCCGTAATCTCGTCGCGCTGCAGATCGGACATGAGCGCCTGCAGGCTGCGGGCCTCGGGACGGGGGCCGCGTTGCAACAGATCGAGCCGGCGCAAGGTCCGCGATCTTTGCGCCTCACTGTCGGGCACGATCACATAGCTGGCATATCGAAATGTCGCACGACCCTCAAAAAGATGCGGGTTTTCAGCGATGAACGCGTCGATCTCCTCGCGCTCAGGTGTCTCTATGCGCAATTGCTGCGAGACCAGATAATCCAGTGACAGGCTTGCGCGCAGCCGGGCCACCTCCGCTTCGATCTCCGGAACCCCCTCTGCAACACTATCTGCGATCAGGGCCTTTGCTGCGATCTGGGCGAGATAAAGTTCAGTGCCGCGCGCGACAAAGGCCTCACGGGTTTCGCCGGACTGGCGTTGCAAATTGGCCAGAAACGCATCGATTTCATCCTGTCGGATCTCGCGCGCGCCTATGGTCGCGACGGGCGCCGCGGCCTCGGACTGCGCCTGCGCGACGCTCCCCGACAGGCCTGTCTCGACCAGGAGCAGTCCACACCCCAGCACAAGCGCCGAAAAAAAACCAGCGCATGAGTGCGATGCCTTAGCAAATGTCATCTGTTGTCGTCTCCAAAATAACAGCTGGCAACTCAGGGCGTGCTGGGCCAGCAAAAGAGGGTTTGGGATTTATGCGTGGGTTATGCAAGCGCAGAAGTCTTGTGCGTGTCGCACAGGATGGGTCGTCGGTGTCTTGTGTCAAATAGAGTGCTGGGGGCGCAAGGCCGGAGGCGGCGGACGGGAAGCGTTATCGGGCATTTGGTTGAGTTTCGAGCATTTTTTGGGCCACAGATCTGAGGTCAAAGCTGATTTTGGGGACGCGCGGTGCGGATTCCAATCCAGATCTCGGGGGAGTTCGTTTCGGGAAAATGCCTGCGCGCGGGGCGCATGTCTCCCAAAGCTGTGGAGGGGCGCAGGCCCTGATGCGGCGCGGCGCGCAGGCATCGCCCCGTCGCGTGACCTGCCACGCAATCCATCGGGAAAACCTTGAATGCGGCGCGCGCCTGAGCCGCGTGTCGGCGCACCATCACAGCGAGGCCCCATTTTGATCCTGCGCTTTTGTTTTGTAATGGTGGGCTGTGGAGATCGGACCGGGCGAGCCGCGCCGGCTGATCTCACGCAATGCCAGGGTCAGCCTGTCCTCACCTGCACCCGGATCCACGTCCATAAGGCCGAGATGGCGCAACAGGGCCTGCAACTCGGCGGTTGCGGCGCGCGGCCGGATCCGCACGGTCCTGCGCTTGCTCACCCCGCCGCTGATCCTCTCGTCGATCTCCAGCGCGGCGAGCTGTTCGGGCGTTGCCTTGCGCAGGTCATAGCTGGGCAAGCCCGTCGTGGGATCGATCCAGATCAGATCGCGCAGATCCACGAAGGCGCGTGCGAAGAGGCGTTCGAGCACCCCTTCGCGACTGCGGTCGGGCCTGTCCACGCCAAGGCGATAGGCGCGCAGGCGGGCCTGCACGTCTTTGCGTGCAAGCAACTCAGGCCATGCGGCTTCAGGGTCGTCAAAGCCTGCACGCCGTGCCGCATCACTGCCATCAAAGGTGGTGCGGTAGCGGCGCACGAAATCCTCGAGCCTGTCCTCCAGGGGCTTGTCCCCGACAGGAAACGGCGTGTCGCGGCGTGTTTTCCGGGACCAGGTGTCACTCATGCGGCATCCCCCCGCTCCGGGCGGAGCGCCTCCAGCGCATCGAGTACCGCGCGCAGCGCTTTTCGGGCGCCCGCCTCCGCTTCCGCCCTGTAGCGCAGCGCGCTGCGGAGCGCCTGCGCCTCCCCCGCGAGGTCCGCGGCCGCCTGCTGCAGAAGCTGGTGTTGATGCGCCCTTGCCCGCGCAACGCGCAGATCGGCCTCGACGAGCCGCGTGAGAAGCCCCGCGTCGAGCCCGGTAAGGAGCGGATCATCGCGCAAGCGGGCAAGCTGTGCGGCGTAGGCGGCGGGATCCGGCTGGGCGGCGGTCAGCCCGTGGCGCTGCGCATTGCGCGACGACCGGCGCTTGCCGGCTGCCGTGCGTGGTCCCGTGGGGCGTCTCCGGGCATGAGTCGGGGATGGAGCCTGCTCAGCCGGCATCGCTCACAACCTCCGCGTCCTCGATCTCGGGCAGCGCGCGCGCCAGGTCCTGCAGCCGCCGCAGATCCGCGTGCAACTGCCTGCGACGGTGCTCGAGCCGGTGGATCTGCGTCTCGATGCCGCCGATGATCGGCGCCGTCTCGATGAAGGCGGCGTTGAGCGCGTGCTCGGGATCGATGTCGTGCGCGGCGATGGCCGCCGCAGCCTCGGGGGACCCCGCGGCCCAGGCCCGCGCGCAGTCCGCCGCCGCCTGCCGGTCGAGATGGCGAAACAGGCGCTTGTCCATCTCGCTCTCCGCCGCGCCCCAGAACAGCAAGGACTTGCGCGCGCCGAGGGTGCGGATCTCAATCTCGTTGCGCGCGATGTTCGCCGCCACGCTGCGCTGGAGCGCGCCTTGCGGGGCGAGTTCCCGGGTGATCTCCTCCTCCAGCGCGGCAAGCTCCGCGCCGTCGAGGCTTGCCGGGCGCGGCTGCAGGGTCCTCGCCGCCGTTGGTATTCGTTTAGCAACGGCGGGTTTGGATGCCATGCGCCGACTCCGTTCGTGCTTTGTCTCCAGATTGGAAGTACGCGTACCACGTTTGACGCGATCCGGCAATGAGAAATCAATATATAGTGGGTTAAGCGAGGATTTAAACCAAATATGGACATAATCGGCTTCCACAACACCGCCCCGCCACAATGAGAGGCCGACGCGGTCCAGGTGGAGCAGACCTGTGCGGAGAGGTCATTTTAAACGTCGCTTGCACTTCGGGGTCCGACTTCAAGTGAGACGGACAACTGCGGGAAGATCCCGCGCAGTTCGGAATGGTCAGGATTGCGACCGCGACATCGCTGGCACGGCTGGCGCGCCGCGGCGCCGAAGCGGCCCCTCCGGGACGCCTGCGCGAAAAACGCGGCCTGCTTTGCCGTCTGCGACGCGATCTCCGCCTGGACCGGGCTCCCGGTCAGCTGGTTCAGCGGCGGGCAGACGACGAGGCGCCGGACTCAGGCGGGTCCCCCGAAGACCCATTTCAACAACACGGCCTGCGTCCGCCTGACGGGCCTTGATTACAGGCGCGGGCGCGGTCTGACCGAGCCAGAATGAGGCGCAGAAACACCTTATAGGGCGTTCATGCTGTCTCTGCGCCCCATGGATTTCTTGACGCACCCTTGCACAGAGGGAGGAGGCATGGCATAAATGGTGCACAGATACAACTTTATATCAAGTTACGGGGCATGTGGACACCATGACAAAAGCAGCGCAGAAGATCACGAAAGGAAGCGCCGTGCACCCCCGAGTCCACCGGGCGATAATGAAGCTCGGCCGCGACATGGCGCTGGCCCGACGCGTCAGGTCCCTCTCGACGATCGACATGGCCGAGCGCATGGGTGTCGATCGCAGCACCCTGCGGCGGCTCGAGAAGGGCGATCCCGGCGTCTCACTCAACACGCTCGCGATGGCCCTGCACGCCTTGGGGCTTCTGGACCGCCTTGAGAGCCTCGTCGACCGGGCGACGGACGATGTAGGTCTTTTGGTCGCAGGGGATGCGGTCCCCAAGCGCGTCGTCCGCTCCCGTCCGGCGTCCGCGCGCAGAACCCCGGCCGGACCCCTTCGGTCCGAGAGCGATGAACCGGAAGGCTGGTGATGGCGCGCCGCGGCATTGATGTGCGCCTCGGCGCCTCGGGCGTTCCCGTCGGAACGCTGATCGCCGACCAAGACGCGCAGCGGCAGACCTCGATCTTCCGCTACGCTCCGACATGGCTCGAGAACCCGCGCGCCTTCGCGCTCTCGCCCTTCCTGCCCCTGCGGATTGCCCCCTTCTTCTTCAGGAAGGATCGGCACATGTCCTCCCTGCCAGGCCCGATCGAGGATGGGGCTCCTGACTCCTGGGGTCGCCGGATCATCGACAAGACAAGCCCCGGAGCTCATCTGGCCGATATCGACTACCTGATCGGAACAGACGACTTCCTGCGCATCGGAGCGCTTCGCTACTTCGATGCCCCTGGTCCCGAAGGCCAGGCCCTGGCCAAACCATGCACGAGAAAGCGAGAAGCCCACGTGCCGAGGCTGCACAACATGCAGGACGTGATCCTGGCGACCCGGGATTTCGAGGCGGATCCCGACGCGTATGTCGAAAAGCGCGGCGTGCTGGTCGGCGGGGACATCCTGCGCGACGCGGCGGGATCCCTTGGCGGTGCTCGGCCGAAGGTCAATGCGATAGACGAGGATGGCGCGCTCTGGATCGTGAAGCTGCCAAAACAGAACGACACCCATGCCATGTCGCGCGCGGAGGTCATGGCGCTGCGGCTCGCCGATCTCGCAGGCATCCGCGTCGCCGAGGCACATGTTCTCAACGATGCCCCGCATTTCCCCATGATCCGTGTCAGGCGCTTCGACCGGACCGGTGAGAGGTACGCGGCGCGCGTGCCCTATATGTCCGCCCAGAGCTTCGTGGCGGAAGATGACAGCAAGGCCTGGTCCTACGAAGATATCGCCATGCAGCTGCGCACCCATGGAGCGGATCCCGCGAGCGACATACCGCAGCTCTACCGACGCCTGTGCTTGAGTATCCTGATCCGGAACACCGACGACCACCTGCGCAATCACGGTTTCCTGCAGACAGCACGGGGATGGCGGCTCTCGCCGGCCTTCGACATCAACCCCGAGCACCGGCCTGGCGGCTACCTGCAGACCCCGATTTCGGAGATACACGGGGCGGAATGCTCCATCATGGCGGCGCTCGATGCCGCGCGGCTCTTCGATCTGTCCATCGATGAGGCGCGCGCCATGATCCGAAGCATCGCCGAGATCGTCTCACGGCAATGGCGGGAGATCGGGACGGGCCTCCAGATGACATCGGTCGACGTCAATGCCATGAAGGCGGTTCTGGAGAACGAGGACGTCGAGCGGGCCCTGAGATTGTGACCCCGCCAGGGAGGGGAATTCATCTCGGGGAGGGTCAAGAGGATGGGGCCCGGCCGGACGGCCCCCGCCCCAGAAGCCGGTTTTTTTGGGTTTTCGAGGGATCATGCCATGATCGGGTGACGGAAAATGCGCGAGGCCCTCATATTCCACGTCTCGCAGATCAGCCCGGCGCCGCCCGGTGAGGCGGTCGAACAGGAAGACCAGTATATCGCTGCCCTGATGTAGGGGTCAGTGGATGGGTCTGACACGGAGCAACGCCTCGCAGAACGTCCACCGGCTCCACCGCGTGGAGGTCATGCCGGGTCCTTGGGGAGACTGGGCTCTGGTCCGGGGATGGAGCCGGATCGTCCAGCCCGGCCAGGTCCGGCTGCGTCACGTTTCTGACTTGAGGTCAGGCAAGGGACCGGGTCCAAGGCCACCAATTTCGCCGGGCGGCCTGATGATGGTGACCCTGATCTCCACCGATCGGATCCGGGCCCTCGATCCCCGCAGCCGTAATCGTTGCACCTTTGAGGCGATGGTGGAAAACATCGCCTGTATCGGTCTGACACGCCCGGTCATCGTGTCGACCCCCGCGGTTCGGGACGACGCGGAGTGTGACCGCGACGTGGCGGGCATGGCTGGACTGAATAGATTCGCCGCGGCGATCCCGGAACCTGGCCAGGCTCACGGATCCATCAACGCAGTCCCACCTTGGGAGGTTTTGCGCAATCGAACCCCTGGCCCGTCTTGTGGCGTGCCAATGAATTCGATCCCGGCATCTTCCAAAGCCTTTTGTATGGCCTGCAAAGTCTGGGTATGGCTTTGCGGAACACCGTCCAGCTGTTCGATGCGCTGAACCGTTTTTAGAGCGAGACCTGCCTCTACTGATAATCGATGGGCGCTCCAGCGCAATGCACCACGCGCCATACGAATTTGTTCTGTTGTCAGCATTGACATTCTCTGTAAATGTCCTATAATGGGACATATTGCACACAAATAGAGACACATGATGCATGACTGGCGCGCAGAAATCAACCGTCTCGAAGGCGCTTATGCTCCCTCGACGATCAGATCATACCATTCAGACCTCCGCGCCTATGAAACCTGGTGTGTGCAGCAGCGTGTCGATCCCTTTCCAGCTTCTCCCCGACAGGTATGTGAGTTTTTGGAAGATAACGGGCGCGATGCTTGTGCCAGCACAGTGCAGCGGCGTCTCTATGCGATTCGCAAAGCCCATCGCCTGCTCCGGCTGCCGGATCCGACCCATGATGAAGATATCAATCTCACCTTACGGCGCATCCGCCGGATGAAACATATTCGCCCGACCCAGGCCAAGGGAATGACCGAGGCTTTCCTGCTTGAGTTTATCGCCAGTGAACCCGATAGGCCCACAGGCTGGCGTAACCGTGCGATGATGTCGCTCGGCTATGATCTTCTGACAAGACGCTCTGAGCTGGTTGCTCTCTGTGATTCGGATGTTGAGCCAGCGGAAGGGGGCACATATCGCTTTTTGATCCGCCGCTCCAAATCTGATCCTTTTGGAGCCGGTCGGGTTGCGTTTTGTTCGCACCGTACCACCCGATTGTTGGACGCATGGCGTGCCTGGCGTGGGCCGAACACCTGGCTTTTCTGTCCGATCTATCAGAACAAAGCCATCCAACGCAGCCTCAGCGATACAACTGTGAAGCGCGTTATTCGCGCCGCCGCCAAACGCTGTTGCGCAGATCCCAAGATCGCAGCCGAATTCAGCGGGCACAGCATGCGCGTGGGCGCAGCACAGGATCTTCTCAAACGTGGGCTGGATACAGCCGGCATCATGCGCGCTGGCGGTTGGAAATCTGTCAATGTGCTGGCACGGTATCTGGAAAACGCCGATCACAATCCGTGGCTGTGACCCCCTGATGCACTCTGCTCTGCAATACCTCACATTTGAGCTTGAACCAGCGCTTTTGATCTCTGCTGTATGACTGACGTGGCAGTCTCAGACGATTTAGCCAAGGACCGACCTCCTCAGTCGATAGGTATGCTTTGCGATGCGGCCGTCTGCCGTTTGCTGGCAATTTCGCGTGATACATCCCAGCCCTGTTCACAGGCTGATCGCCGCCAAGTATCCAACAATGTTTCGTGGACGGCAGCCAATCCCCGTTGCCATATATCAGGCACTCTGACCGATCGGCAAAAAGGTGGGCTTCCCGGATATCCATATCACGCCAAGCAGCGCCCCTGCCCTGTCGTGGATGGCTCTCAGGGCTCCTTCTTTTCTGAAGTGCTCATATGTCCTTATCTTGTCGGAGTTTTTCATGCATGGCCTCAAGGATTTTCTTATTTGCTTCCTGTAACGCTCGCTCAGCCATTTTCTGACTGGTGATGTCATGGATGACCCCCTCCCAGATCCAGGTTCCATCCTCTGTCGAGCGCGGAACCGATTCGGCAAGGACCCAACGTATCTGGCCATCCACCAGAAGGCGCGTTTCTTCCCGAAATGGCAGCTTATATGTGAACGCATGGATATTTTTGCGCAGCCAGATACTGTAATCGTCCGGATGCACGCACGCAAACGCCCTGTAGGGGTCTGTGCGCGCTTGATCTGGAGACAGGCCGGTGATTTCAAGAAACTGCCTGCTCATGAACCCAAATCTCGCAATCTCTGCGCCTGGCTCAAGAAGCATTGTATAGGTTCCGATGGGAATGTTCTCGGTGAGATCATAGGCCGTCCGCTCCAACGCGGCTTGCGTGCGCTCAAGTTCAGCGCGCAGGTTGCGCTGGTCTTGAGCCGATTGTTCATGCATCTGCATTTCTGCAGTAATATCAAAGGTTACCCCTGACAGGGCCAGAGGAGTGCCATCCTCATCTTCTTCGCTGATGCCCGCATGGACGCGTAGCCAGACCCAAGAGCCATCTCCAAGCTGGCGCCGGTAAAGCAAGGTTTCATGCCGCACTTCGCCGCGCTCTAGTGGCACTATCTGAGCTTTTATCCGTGGGGCATCATCAGGATGGACCAAGGCCAGCCATTCCTCATAGGTCAAACTGGTCCGACCATCATCATGTCGCGCAAATTTTGCCCAACGTTTTCCAAACTGAGACACGCGCAAGCGCATATCCCGCCGCCAGGTATAGGCCTGCGCTGCATCCAGCACGGTCTCAAAGCGCTTCTGCAGCCCCTTGATTTCCGTCAAATCCTGCAAAATCCCGGTCCATATCTGGTGAGCGGTCTCTTGCCAGGGCGGGTGCAATGTTATGGACATATATCGCCATCCCGACCCTGTCTTGAATTTTCCGTTCCAGGACAATGTGCTTGAGGCCCGGAGCGCACTCTGCGCAGCTTCCTTGAAACTGGACCGGTCATCCGGCTGCATATGCGCCAGAAATATTTCCAGAAGATTTGTGTCTGCCTCCAAGGAGAGCTGTGTTATCTCGAGCAAGGCCTGGCTGAACGTTTTCAATCTTAATTCACCAGAGTCAGTCAGCGCGGCTGTGAAAGGTCCCGCAGGAACAGTTACAGGTATGCTGTCAAAATAGTCCGTCCTGTCTGGGTCGTCTTGCCAAGCCAGCACATCGTTATCGACCCCGTTCTCAACTATCTTTTTTGAGTTTGTTTTGGCCTTTTGGGAAAACCCCCGAAGCTCGCTCACCAGAACTGTTCGCAAACGCGACACCTGAGTAGAGCCACATTGCGGAAGGGACGCAAATTCGTCCAGAAAGGCATCCAGAGTTACCGGATCGTCAAGCAGCGATGCCAGAGTAACGCTCTCAAGCAAGGGATGTTCGCGAACGGGCTGGCGCAAACGGATATCAGGGTAAAGCTCGCGCAAAAGCCTGGCAATGGTCCATCCCAATTGAGATGCCGGAGCATCGCGTATATCTGTGCCTTGGCTTTTTGCGTGCCAACTAAATTTTGTCATCATATTTCCTCAAACACGACCTGGACGTTTATCTTTCTTCATAAATATTGGGTTGCGCTTGACTGACACGCGGGTGAGATTACCTCCTTCACGAGGCAGCCTGACGGCTGTTACATTTTTTAGCGCGTTTAGAAGCCTAGGAGAGCGTAGGCTTTGGATTCTTCTTGTCGTGGCATAGTCTGGATGTCTGGCGGAAAGAAATCGCCTGCGAGATTTGTTGGACTTGACCTGCAAGGGGTGCAGCCTTCGTGACAGCCACTTGATCGCAGAGCAAGATGGCTCACATTCTCAAATCTGCATGGGCCGCGCTGCCGCGGATATGAGCTTGCTTAGTTCGTAGAAGATAGAGTTTTCTGAAAAACTACGTCATTCGTGCCAGATGGATGGCCGCCCTTATAACAGGATCCAGGCGATAGATGTGAGATCGCTCGCCAGCATATGGGCCTTTGGTGCGCGCATCTGCCCATCACCTATCTCTAACCGGAATATCCGCCTGTCCGGTACCAGCGCCAGGCATCCGCAATCATCTGCTCCAGCGTCGAGCGCTCTGCCCGCCACCCCAGCTCGTTCCCTGCCCGTGCGCTGCCGGACACCAGCGCTGCCGCATCGCCTGCCCGGCGCGCGCCATACCGATAGGGCACAGGGCGCCCCATGACCGAGGCGCCGCATGCAAGCACCTCCGCCACAGAAAACCCACGGCCGGTGCCAAGATTAAACACGCGAGAGCCCCGCCCTGCCTGCAGCCATTCCAGCCCGCGGATATGCGCATCAATCAGATCCATCACATGAACATAATCGCGGATGCAGGTGCCATCAGCCGTCGGATAGTCATTGCCGTAGATCACAAGCGCCTCGCGTTTCCCTGCAGCCGCTTCGATCATCACCGGGATCAGATGCGTCTCAGGCTGATGCCATTCGCCGATTTCCGCCTCCGGATCGGCGCCTGCGACATTGAAATACCGAAACACCACCGAATTCAGGCCATGACTGGCGCCAAAGTCGCGCATGATCCCCTCGACAGCGAGCTTGGAGGCGCCATAAGCATTAAGCGGGCGTTGCGGACATGTCTCATCGAGCATGACGCCATCCTGATCCCCATAGGTCGCGCATGTTGAGGAAAGAACGATCTCTTTGCACTCCGCGGCAATCATCGCCTCGACAAGATTTAACGAGCCGACAAGATTATTGCGCCAATAAAGGCCAGGGTTGCGTGTGGCTTCGCCAACCTGACTGAGGGCTGCGAAATGCATCACGGCAACTGGTTGATAGGTGTCAAATGCGGCTTTCACTGCGGTCTTGTTCAACAGATCTCCCTCAACGAGCGGACCGTATTTGACCGCAGAGGCCCAACCTGTCGAGAGATTGTCAAAGCTTACCGGGATATAGCCGCTACGCGCCAATTGCTTACAGGCATGCGCGCCGATATAGCCCGCGCCTCCCGTGACCAGAATATGGGGCGCGTCGCGCATCGGGCGATCAGCCTTCACGCGCGCAGTGCAGCATCAGAGGCTCCGTGATCTTGCGCCCCCTCATACTGAGCCAACCGATCGCGCATCAAGGCCAAAAACTCTGCGCCATAGACGGGATTTGCCAAAGCGACATCGACAATCGCTGTCAGATATCCGAATTTGTCACCGCAATCATAGCGTGTCGCCGCATTCAGAATTGCAGAGACCTTGCCTTCGCGCGCCAGCTGGTCAATCGCATCCGCGAGCTGGATCTCGCCTCCGGCGCCAGGTTTCAAATCACGCAAAATCGTGAAGATCTCCGGCGTGAACACATATCGGCCAAAGGATGCCATCCTTGATGGCGCCGCGTCGCGTTCGGGTTTCTCGACCAGCCCATCAACAGCGATCACGCCGTCATCGCCTCGGGCGCCAGGTTTGAGAATCCCGTATTTGGAGACCTCTTCCGGCGCGACTTCGGAGACGGACAAGATTGTCTGTGGATTTTTTGAGAAGGCCTCGATCAGCGCCTGTGTGGGCAAATATGTGCCCTGCATAAGATCATCGGCCAGCAAGACCACAAAGGGATTAGGGCCCACAGCCGGTGCGGCGCAGAGCACAGCATGGCCCAAGCCCAGCGGTTCAGGCTGTCGGACAAAGAGACAGGACACGCCTTCGGGGACGATATTGCGCACCAGATCACGCAGTTCGCTTTTGCCTTTGGCCAGCAACTGGCTTTCCAGCTCCAGATTCGCATCGAAATGATCGCCCACGGCGCGCTTGTTCCGCCCGGTGACAAAGATCAATTCTGTGATCCCCGCCTGCACGGCTTCTTCGACGGCATATTGCACAATAGGCTTGTCGATAATCGGCAACAATTCTTTCGGCATGGCTTTGGTTGCCGGCAGAAACCGCGTGCCAGAACCCGCAACCGGAAAGACAGCTTTTGTGATGGGGGCGGTTGAAACCTGATCTGTCATTGAATCCTGTCTGTCTTGTGAGTGTAGCGGACGATCCCATGGCCCGCTGGCGGAATATCTCTCGCCAGAGCGCGCCGCGGATCTGCGACCCGCGAGTCGGGCAGTTATTCGACTGTCACTGATTTCGCGAGATTGCGCGGCTGGTCGACATCTGTCCCGCGCGCGACGGCAGTCAGATAGGCGATCATCTGTGCATCAGACGTTAAAGAGCTATAGAGATACGATATTGAACCTAGGGGACCGTAGCCGTAGACTTTGGGTGAAGACAGTCGCAGCCCCTTATGTGGGAAACCCGCACTGCCGCTTAAATGAGCTGGGAAGAGAAACGAAATCCCCTGAAGCGAGCAACCGCGCCCTCCTTCGACTTTACCTTTCTTTCTAATTTGACAATAATGATCAAAATGATTTTGATCTTTTGTTACTACCAATTCTATGCAAATTTGTTTACTGCAAAACTTCTCTGGTGCGCATCACCTTAAGCATTTCGTCTGCAAGCATCATTGCTCCAGTAATGCTTAGATGATCTCCATCGATGAAAATTAAATCGCCTTCTTCAGTATGTATCGGGCAGCCAGAATCTTCACAAATTCTATCAAAAATAAATGGCATAAAGAAAGTATTCGAATTTCCATCAGCTAAAGCTGTAAGCAAAGGAGCATAGCTGTCAAATTGCTTTCTCGCTTGATCTATTGACAAGATAGCGGCTTGATTTTCAAGTAGCCCCCTAAAACTTGCCCGATAGTAAGAGTTTGGATGAAGCGCCCAACCAGTTGGAACATCGTCTAGGAAGATAAAACTACGATCTGGAAATTTTTTAACCAGACGCGACAAACTACGCTTCAGGCTACTCATATTACATTTTAAGCCTAAGTGTGAATTACAATCCTCATCTTGCCATATTGCGTCGCCCTCTCGGTAGCTGATGCCGGTGGCATATCGATGCCACCATCCTGTTATATATATAGTCTTGATGTGTGGTTTATCAGAGAGAAACTCCAGAAATGCATCATTCCGCTCGTCGAAAATCTGCTGCCGTCTTATGTTGCCAATACGGGCACGCCCAACGGTAGGCGAAAATCCGGGTCCAGTAAACTGATAACCAGCCAACCCTAATTGGGTAGCTGCCTCAAAGACAGCGGGACTAATTGAATTCGCATGGCTGTCGCCAACTAAAACGAATGTCGGAGCGGAATCATCATGACCACGCACACACAAGTCTTGGATTTGAACACGTTCCACTGTCACATGATGGCAATGAGAATGACGATAATTATTTTCAGATAGAGAGGCTGTCCAGCGCGCTCGGTCTTCGTCGTTTACACGATCTGGCAAGCCGTCGAAATGAATTAAAATAATCAGAACACAAAGTGTAGCGGCGAGCGGCGTAAGCACTAGCTTATATAACGAAGACCTCAATATTAACCAAGGTTTCTTGCGCATAGGCTCTTCGACCCAGCGCCATGAAAGATAAGCTAATAAGAAAGATATACTGACCAATAACGCCTTTCCATATAATGGTATTTCTTCAAATCGTCCGTAGTTTGCGAAAACAATAACAGGCCAGTGCCACAAATACAGAGAATAAGATATTCGACCAATTCCGACCAAAGGAGATGACGCGAGGACTCTTGATGTTAATGATTGCGAATTGGAGCCTGATATTATAACAGCGGCGGCACCCAAACATGAAATGAGAGCGAGCAATCCAGGCCATGGATCATTAGAATCGGCGCGCGCATAGATAAAAACAATCATTGCTAACCCTAAGGCTCCAATTGAATCTGCAATGCGCTTATTTCTTATGCTAATGCTTCCATATGTTAACGCCAACAGAGATCCAATCCCTAATTCCCACATGCGGGTCACTGGAAGGTAGAAGCCTGCTGAGGTTCCGGATAGAAAAAGACCTGAAGCAAATGATATGGCAACAACTGTTCCAAGTATTATCATAAATACAGTTTTGGAAACTCGGGTATAGAAAATAAGCATAAAAAATGGGAATATTAGATAAAACTGCTCCTCAATCCCTAATGACCATGTATGAAGTAGAGGTTTGAGCTGTGCTGCTTCATTAAAATATCCAATATTTTGATAGAAAAATATATTAGCAAGGAAAAATAACGCATAAACGGCACTTTTAGAAAAGTCCACCAGGTCTTCAGGTATAAGAAAGAATATGGACGCAACTGTTGTTGTTGCGAGCATGAACCCCAAAGCAGGAAAAAGTCTACGCGCGCGTCGCTCATAAAAATTGATAATTGAGAAACTTTTCTCATCGATTTCTCTCATTAATATTGTTGTGATAAGAAATCCGGAAATAACGAAAAAAATATCGACTCCTGAAAATCCGCCTGAAGGACCAAAGCCGACATGATAAAGTACTACTGGTACAACCGCTAGGGCTCGTAAGCCGTCGATATCTGGCCTATATTTCATGGGGACTGCTCGAATTTTCTAGAAATTTTAAGTGATGATCTCCCACGGCGCGCATGTTGCGTCCGGTGACAAAGATCAATCCTCTGATCCCCGCCTGCACAGCTACTTCGACTGCATCTTGCACAAAAGGCTTGTCGATAATCGGCAACAATTTTTTTGGCATTGCTTTAGTCGCCGGCAGAAACCGCATGCCGAAATCCGCAACCGAAAAAAAAACTTCAGTAACGGGGGCGGATGAAACCTGATCTGTCATTGAATCCTGTCTGTCTTGTGAGTGTATCGGACGATCCCATGGCCCGCTGGCGGAGTATCTCTCGCTAGAGCGCGCCGCGGATCTGCGACCCGCGAGTCGGGCAGTTATTCGACTGTCACTGATTTCGCGAGATTGCGCGGCTGATCGACATCTGTCCCGCGCGCGACGGCAGCCTGATAGGCGATCATCTGTGCGGGAATT
>Ga0207421_10001847_pt1 | contig 26893 bp, 19 predicted proteins | sample SodLakKL_010_SED_4_FD_187542 | JGI IMG/M metagenome (GOLD analysis project Ga0207421, IMG submission 187542) | Alkaline sediment microbial communities from Lake Tanatar, Kulunda Steppe, Russia - 8KL_010_SED (SPAdes) (version 2) | ecosystem: Environmental > Aquatic > Non-marine Saline and... | reverse complement strand
CAATGGCTGAAGAACGTGTCGAAGCACATCGCCAGCAAGTGGATCAAGATGAAATCGACACACCAGATTACGATGCCATCCGCGATGATGTGGAAGACAGATTTGATGAAGTTATAAAAGATTATGAAGATCGCTTAAAAGAAAAACGTAATCAAATTGATGAGAAATTTGATGACTTCTTCACTACCCTTCAACCCATTCTTGCATAACATGACATAATCGGACTGTAAAGAAATGGAATCTTAACGGATTTCATTCTTGCAGTCCTTTTTCTTGTCTAAAAATAAAAAAATGTACAGTTTTTTCTGTACACAAGGTATATTTAAAAGATATTATCATCAGCCGTATTTACAATGTTTTATAAACTAGGGCGGTGCATATGGTTTGAAGTTCAAACTAAATTCTTTTATAGTTAAAGTAATCACACGCCTACTTCATGATGTAAGTGGGCGTATTTTGTTTATTTTAAAGGGGGAAATGGTTTGAAGAAATTATTGGTATTATTCAGTATTATGCTGTTTGTTTTATATGCTTGTGGTGGTGAGGATAGTGTTGAAAGTGAAGTCACCATTGTGTTTGAAAGTAATGGTGGAAGTGTCTTAGACCCCGAAGTTATCATCATCAATAATCCACCGAGTGCACTCAGTGAGCCATCGCGTGATGGCTATGCATTCAGAGGCTGGTACTTTGATGATGAATTTATTGAATCCTTTGATTTCGATGATTTAGAGGACATCGAAGAAGTGACACTTTATGCCCGCTGGGAAGCCATCAGTGTTGATGATGACCCTGAGATTTATACGGTCTATATAGACTTCCAAGACGGCAACGACTTAGTCACCGTTGATGTTGAAGCGGGGGAAACCCTTGATGCGCCAACGGTGAATGAACGGAGTGGCTTTGTTTTTGAGGGATGGTATGAAGACGCCGCCTTTGCGACTGCTTATGATTTTAGTGCGCCGGTTGACGAAAGTCTCACCGTCTACGCTAAATGGTTAGCCTATTATGTGGTTGATTATTATGTCGATGGTGACGCAGTAGATAGTGAGACGGTTTTACACGGTGAGTTCACCCAAGGTACCTTAGATCCTGAGAAAACGGGTTACACCTTTGATGGCTGGTACATCGGCGATAGCTTCATTGAATCCCTAGCCTTTGACGAAAGTGACCCTATCACTAGTGACTTGGCGTTACACGCCAAGTTCAGCCAAAACACGTATACCATCACTTTCGAAGCCGGTGAATATAGTGTTGATCCACAAGATGTTTTATATGATAGTGCCTTTAGTTTACCCGACCTAGAAGCATCCGAACCCTTTTTAGGATGGTATCTGGAAGATACCTTTGAGACACCGTTCTTCCCTGGGGATATGCCGGCTGAAGATATAACGCTTTACGCCGCCTTTGGGGAGACCTATACCGTCAGTTATTATCAAGACGACACCTTATTTTATGATCGATCCGTCCCTGGCGGACAAGGCTTAGTCTTCCCTGACAATGACCCTCTCAAGGAAGGGCATACGTTTATGGGCTGGGAACGCTTTATTGGCGATTTTGATTATGGGTATTTAATGAGTGAAGGCATCAGTGTTGATATGCATATCAACTTGCGGGCTGTCTTTGAAGTCAATACCTATACCCTAAGTTTTGAAGAAACGACGCTTGATTTTGCGTATGGTGCGCCTTTAGATCTAGACTATCCGGATGAAGACGCGTTGTTTATTGGATGGTATAAAGATGATGCCTTCAGTGAAGCCCTGGATTATACAACCATGCCTGCTCACGATCTCGCGGTTTACCCGCGTATTGCGGGCGAAGCTGAAATATTATCGTTAGAAACGGTACTGCACTTTGACTTACCGCGGGCAAGTGTCAGTGGAGATATCATTCACTATGAATACTTAGACACTGAAGCGAAACACTTATATCTATTGCGCGATGACACCGCGCAAATGGCAATTTTGTTAAGTGATCCTTTTGAAATTGATGTTGAAGAAAAAAATATTGAATTAAAGATTCATTTGAACAATGAAGACGGCGTAGTCATCATCGATAGTGTCAGTGATGTTTCAGTCCTTGGACCCATGAGTCCACTGGACACCACACCGATTACCACCGATGCCTTCTACGGACTCGACCTTGATGATTTAACGCATCAAGCGACGACTTACACTACCGAAGGCTTTGTGGTCGTTGAAGGAGACATGGTCTTCTTATATGACTTAATCAATGAAATGGCCTACCCGATCATTAATATGTCAAGCAGTAGTGCCTATCAGGGTCTTTTAGACAGTTTGGATCATCCTTATGTTGAATTCTCCTTTACAGTCATACAAGGCGAACTTGGTCCTTTCTTAGTCTATCTACCTTCGCAGGGGACAATGGAGAGCGTAGTGTTAAGTGACAGTGAAAAACTCACCATCCTGAGTGATGTCTTAGTCACCATCATGGATGAAGAAGTCTTCGCAGTTGGTGATGCCTTTGGCTTTGGTGGCAGTGAACCATTCTTTGGCTCTTCCCTCAGTGCGATGATTATCGGGGACAATGCCCATTACTATGATGCCATAGACGATGTCTTCTTATATACTGAAGAAGATGTGACGATTGATATAGAGGTCACTTTAACACTCGGTTCAGAAACCTCAACCTTTACCACAACGATTCTCCTAGCGGGACTTGATAGTGATGCCTTCAGTGACATCACCACCAGTGGTGATTATACCCTAGAAGGCAGTATCCTTTATAACGACGGGACCTATGTCTTATTAAGTGATGGGAACGATTATCTATGGTTAATGGCCCAAAACGCTTCTGATTATCAAGTGGGTCGTGTCTATAGTGTCCCTGTTTCCATTACGCATCAAGGACGGATTACCAGCGGCTTTGTAGGGACACCATTACATGATCATGGTGAAAGTACCTTAACCATCACGCCGACGCCTTCTACGATTAACGCCCTTTACACTCAAGACAGTGACACAGAGCTTGTCTTATATGAAACCTTTGAAGGCGTCATCTTAAGTAGTGATGATTTCACATATCCCTATATCCTCAGTGATGGCACACACTTTATCTATCTAGAAAACCATAGTGACTTTGAGGCTGCTTTAGGCGAAAAAGTCTCCGTTGATCTTTTCATTACTGATTATTTAACGTACGGGCAACAAGAAGGCTACACCGGTACCTACAGTGACGCTTTAAATACTGTTGAAGTCTTGCCGTTTGATATTCTTGAACAAATGCACTTCTCAGAAGCGTTACTACAAGCGTATTACCATGATGTCTATCGTCCTGGTAGAAGTTATCTCTTCCCCTTAAACTTTGATGACTTAGGCCATACCATTGAGTATACCCTAAGTGGCGGACAGGCCAGTTATGTGACGATGGATGAAAATGGGGAATTAACCTTATCCTTTAGTGAAGCAGGCATTTATCAATTGACGATTGAGATTGATGTCAATGGTCTTAAATATACCATCAATCGTGCCTTCATTGTCGAAGACTATGTGATAAGCACGATAGAAGACGCCTTAGAAGATGAAACCAATCAAAGCCATACCTTTGAAGTAAAAGTAGATGGCTTTACGAGAGAATATGATATGGTCGTAACGGATGGGACCGGCAGTTTAATATTATCAGGCCATGGCTTTGATGAGTATCTTCCCCTTGGTTCAACGCTGATTGTCAGTGGGAATCCTCTATATCAAGATTACAACACGGAAGTACAAAACCCTATCTATGAAGAAAGCACCACTGCATTCATCCCTGATCCGGCCATAACGGTCGTTACTTTTGAAACCTTACAAGGCTACAACGAGCCTTATGAAGGCTTACTCCATATCGAGATTGAAGGGACCTTAGCCTTCCCAACCGATGGCTTTGATATGTCCATCGTCCACAGCGATGGTAGTTTTTATACCATCGGTAGAGATCCAAGTGATGGAACATGGTTTGATTACTTAGATGAAACCGTTGTGATTCGTGGATACTTTATGTATTCGACGACCCTCAATGAAAATGTCATCGTGATATCAGAAGTAATTAGTGTTGTGAATTAAGCAACCATGATAAAAGGTCTGACGCAGGATTGATGCGTCAGACCTTAATTTATACGCATACCCATTCGTTAATGCGTAGCATTAAAATAAGTTTATTTTGATTAAGATAGTGCTATAATGAATCCAAAAGTAAGGAGGCCAATAATGGATACAATAACCCCCTATTTAGAGTCCATCACAAACACCAAGCATCGTGAAAAATTAAAGGCCATCCTAGAATGGATCAGTGAAACCTATCCTGATTTAGATTCCGTCATTAAATGGAATCAACCGATGTTTGTTCATGGTGAAACCTATATTATTGGCTTTAGCGTTGCTAAAGCGCACTTATCGTTTTCTCCTGAGAAAGCATGCATTGATCATTTTGAACAAGCTGTTTTAGACGCAGGCTATAAACGCACACAAATGCTTGTGCAAATCAAATGGGATCAGCCTATTGACTATACGTTAATCGCTAAGATGATTGACTATAACATTAAAGAAAAAGCTGGACGTAAGCAGTTTTGGAGACAGTCTTAGGGTTTTCATTCACGATTGACTTGTGGAATTAGCTTGGAATGCGGTAAATGATAGGTTAAAACCGATACATCCTATAAAGTACCACACTCACGGTAAGCGCTAAATAGATTCAATGGTTTGTAAGGTTATGTATTAATATTACAAAAAAACAGCACCCACTGCTCTGAAGAAAACTTCAAGACAGTGGGTGCTGCGTTAACTAAGCATAAACGGAAGGATAACTTAGTATGAGTATACGCTGCGGTTTAGCGCGTCACGAATTGCGGAAATAATTTTGTTAGAACGAATGGTTGCGCCTGTAAAACTATCGACATCGTCGATATCAAGGTCACCTGGTTCATAAAGATCATCAAGATGATCGCGAATGTCTTTTCCAACGAGATGTTCAAGGGCATCGATGTGTTGTTGTTCTAAGCCTTGAATGGTTTCATCATCTGAGTCTTGATAATCTGTGCCACTGTAGTAAAGTTGTCTGAATCTTGCACTTGTGATGACATTATCCTCAAGGTCAAATTGTACAACAACTTGAATTTCATCACCATCAACGTAGATTCCGCGGTAACGACCATCTTCATAACTAACACTTTCTTCGCCACATGCGGCTAAGGTAAATACGAACATTACTGCAATGAACAGTCCAATAAGTTTTTTCATAGGGGTTCACTCCTTTTCTCTATTTTTAATCATTTGTATTACATCTTAAAGTATAGCATGCCCATCCAAAAATAAAATAGGGTCATTCGACCCTATCGGATGGTAATTTACAGTGACGCATATAATAGCCGACCGCTTCACTACGGTTTTCAACGTTAATTTTCTTGAAAAGCCGACTTGTGTAGTTGCGGGCTGTTTTTTCCGCAATATTCATGGTGGCTGCGATTTCTTTATTGGTCATTCCCAGTGCCATCAGTCGAATGAGTTCACGCTCCTGGGACGATAAAGATTGTAAGGCCAAAGGAATGGTCTGTGATGCTTGTGCATCGACGGCAGGGTCATATACCGTATCGCCGGTTATGATGCGATCAATGGCTGTGGTGAGTTTGTTTAAGTTGACGGTTTTAAGGAGATACCCTTCGACCCCAATGCATTTAGCCTCAGTCGCCATATCCGGTTCGATGAATCCTGAAAGAAGAACAATTTTTAACGCTGGGTAGAGACGTTTAACTTTAAGGGCTGCAGAGACACCATCACCGTCTTGTAATTTAAGATCAAGGATTAACAAATCAGGTCGACTGTGTTCGAGCATTACAAATAACTCGTTAATTGAACTAGCGGTAGCGATGACACGGTAGTCTGGGCGCTTGTCTAAAAAACCTTTGAGGCCTTCTCTAACAATTTGATGGTCATCGACAATTGCAATCGTGTGCATGGTTATCCCTCCAATGGAATCAAGGTACTAACGGTTGTCCCCGCTGGGAACATAAGAAATTTACGGTTCGTATGAAATTTAATGGCGCCGCCCCGGTTGTGAATACGGGTGGTAATAAGTGAAATCCCTAATGATTCTTCTTCGGTAGTGTTTTGCGAGGGGTTAAAACCGATGCCATCATCAGAGACAATGACTTTAAGGCAAGCAATTTCTTGATAAATCACAATACTTGCATGTTTGGCTTGTGCATGTTTAATGACGTTCATGGTCAGTTCTTTGATAATCGTATAAACATCTTCTAGCAGACTAGGCTCAAGATTTTGTATGCCTTGGTTTTCCAAGTTATTATGAAACGTCACATTTACCGTTGAAGGCTGTGAAATCGTTTCGATCATGGAGCGTACTTTATAATTAAAATCATGAATTGGCACCGGTTGTTCATGAGCGGTACGAATGAAATCCCTAAGCGTGTCAATGGTTTGATTCATAACCGTTGTGGCTTTTTCAAGACCTGTTTTCACCGTAGGGTCGGTGGCGTCCCCTTTAAGGGCATCTAAAGTGAGCCCACTGATATAAAGTGTTTGAATTAAATCATCATGAATTGTTTGTTTAAGCTTATTATCATCTAACACCCGCCGTGAAGTTTCTTTAACAGAAGCGAATTTTCTTTCTTTTTCCCACGCAAAGCTTTGAATGATAAAATGGACACCGATAAGCAAAGCAATCCCGATAAGGACTTTAAGACTTTGGATCGGTATCCCTAACGTTTCATAAAACCATTGGTTATGGAATGTGCTTGCGGGAAAGAAGTCAGCTTTACGCACAAAGAAACCATCTAACACTCCATAAATCATGATAACAATGCCTAAGTAGAAATAATAGCGCATCCAAATGGCATCGAGACTACGCACGCGCATGCCATGATACATTAAGACAACCATCGATAATACGGCGGCGGGTAAAGCCATTAAATACCGCAAAGAAACCGTTAAAAAGAACGGATTTTCATACAAATAATCCATGCCCATAAAAAAGACAATACGGTAAAAATACACCATGAACCCAATAAAATAAATACTCAGCACCAATGCGCTAATCTTCCACCAAAACGGTCTTAATATTAACACCATGCCGAATTGAAACAAGGCTAAAAAAGAGATCGCTTTAAGAATACGTCCGACATAAAAAAGTTCAACACGTATGGTCTCAAAAGCCCCACTAATACGTAACAAGGTAATCCATTCGCTTACCCCATGGGTAATGCCAAAAATGCCCATAAGTAAAAGGGCGTTAACCAAAGGGAAAACGCTATAAGAACGCCGGTAGCCTTTGATGGCAGTAATGCCCATCAAGATAAAGACAAACCCATAAAGAAGATATAATACAATCAACATACTTTGTGACATGCTCTCACTTCCAAAACAATGCGTGTTTGTAGCGTTATTTTATCAAATAAAAGCCAGTATTACCACATAGAATAAAAAAGTTCACCGCCGCCGCCAATTTTTATGAATAAGCACCCTCTAGATTATAAACGGTCGTCTATTGAGGCATAGTATTGATTAAGTCGACTTGAAGGGCATTGTCTTTTTAGACTTTGAATAATAAACAAAGCGATGAAAAGAACGTTTTATTTAAAGGTATTAAGGTTGATTATCGTCTCTCTAGGCCAAGTCATTTTAAAATAGGTTGCCAAAAATTATAAATCCAATTACAATTTAAATCTTTCATAATTGGATGAATGCAGAAGTCCTCGGAAAGACAATAAAAAAATAACGCCTTGAACAAGGCATGACCCAAAAAGTATTAGCGGAAAAAATAAATGTTTCTAATAAAGCAGTATCAAGGTGGGAAACCGGTGATGGGCTTCCTGATATTCATGTCCTCCCATTGCTTAGTCAAGCATTGCATGTTAGCTTGGATGATCTTCTCAGTGAATCCTCATCCCCTGCACATAACCATACACCACGTAAGGTAGAACACATGGCATTAACCCACAGCGCTTATATAGCCGTCGCTGTCATTGTTTTATCCTACGTGCCTTATGATCTCCCAGAAGTGGTTGGTTATCGCTTTATAGGATGGAGTGAATTGTTTGATAACGTGACGTAGTTTTTATATATTGATGCCCTGTATGAGCGGGACATGTTGGTTTCACCGATCATTGATGATGCGCTTATTTCAGGCAATAACATCATTGAAATATTTTGGGAGAATATTCCTTATGGGGATGGCACGACATCTTTTGAGCTGCCTGAGTATATTGATTAGACATAGTCATACCATAGTGTTAACGCAAACACAATGAATCTGTTCAAACATTAGAGACCTTATTTAAAAGGTCTCTTCTTAGTGTTGATATTCGAAATAGTTAAAAGCATAGTTTTCAATATTTCAAAATTATGATTACTAAAGATTTTATGATTAAAATGTAAATAAAACTATACATATTAAAAGAATTGCACCCCAAATATTTTACGCTATCAAAGGTATAGAAACATTTATATTTACTATAATTTTGTATCACTAGGCTGAATAGTGTTATTGGTGTATTTTTTGTTTTTATTAGGTAGAACTTTGACGCTTGTTTATAATTTTTTCATGGTTTTGTTTAGGCTGCGTTTTTTTTGGCAAGACGGGTGTGACTAGAGTTAAAAATATGAAAGCACCCTTGACCTCCGGCATAATTTTGTATAGTGGGAGTATAGGAGGGATAATGTGCGGTTATTGTCAATGATGTTGTTTTTCGTTTTATTGTTGCAGGCTTGCGAAATGAACGTTGCCTTCAAGTATTTATCTCACGGGGATGATTCCATTATGGTTGTGGGATATGATGGGTTCCATGATGACGTGGAGATTCCGGAGACCATTGACGGATACACGGTGGAAGCAATCCTTCTGAGCACATTCAGATCATCGGACTCTTTGCATATACCCAAGACTGTTACGCATGCTTTCACGTTTAACATGGACGAACTTTACGACTACGAGCCATCCGATGTGGAACTTCCATTGATCGATACCATTACCGTTGATGACGATAACCCTTCGCTATTCGTGGAAGACGGCATTCTTTATGCGGACGAAGGGGAAACGCTTCTGATGAGCACATATTCAAAGGATTCGCTGGAATTTACTTTGCCGGAGACGGTTCGACACATTACGCCGTTCGCCTTCTATCCGCACCGTGGTTCTCTGAACGTCACTTTCTCGGAAGAAAGTGCGCTTCAGACCATCGGCATATATGCATTCGCTCACAAGGCTATGGACGGTGATCTGGACCTCCCAGACGGTCTTATGACCATTGGCGAAGGCGCCTTCAAAAGCACCTTGCTGGACTCGGTGCACGTGCCCGATAGTGTCCGTAATATTGGTCAAAAGGCATTCATGGACATTCAGACGGAAGATGGTCTAACAGCCACCATCGATGCATCCATCCAAACCTTGAGAACGTCCATGTTTGAATCCTCGAATCTCGCAAGCATCGATTTGTCGGATACCATAAGAATCATTCGAGGTCATGCCTTCAAAGATAGCGGACTCGATGCGTTCACGTTCCATGAAGGCATCACGACCATCGGGGAACATGCGTTCAGAGGCACAGAACTTGGAAACGTCACGTTTCCAAGCACGATTTCGACCATAGACGCATACGCTTTTTCAAACAGCGGTCTGACAAGAATCGAGTTTCATGAGGATGCGCCGATAGATGCGGTGAGGTTCGATGTGTTCTCTCATAACGATGCCCTTGAATATGTCTATCTGCCACGAACAATACAATCAATCGCATCCCGTGCGTTCGCACACAACAACGCACTGCATACCGTCATTCTCCCGAGGGACGATGAGGATTCGCCAACAAGTGTCGCATCGGCGAGTAATCCGGAAAATTTGCCGTTTTACCGCACAAGCAATGCCGTTCCGCTCCAGATTGTGGTGCCCGATGCCATGATGGAAGTCTACCTTGACGATCAAGCGACAATCAATTTAATCGGTGATTATCTGACTACCATGAGTGACTACGAAGAAGATTGACGCAACATCCTGGAAATATGAAAAAGGACGATGACGCGCATCGTCCTTTTTTATGTGAAAGGTGATTAGGGCATATTAATGAAGAGATATCCGATGGTGATGTCACCGTCCTTTGTGAACTGGTAACCGAGAATGACCGTGCTTCGGTCCGGATTGTCCTCAAGAATCGCATCGAAGAACGACGGTTCGATGAATAGACGGTTGTATACTATCTCATAGTTGTCTTCGCTAATGTCGTTTCCGCTGAGGGATACAAGCTCGCCACCCAAAGGTTCAAAAATAAGTACGATGCTTGTAAAATCGTAGGTCAGCGTTGTCTCGGAGATGAAATGGGGTGTCTCGGAATCGATGAAGCCAAGATCGATTTTCACAATGCCTTGGTCGGTATGGATTGTGATGTTTAGATCGTCATTGAAACCATCGAACAAGGTTTTTTCGAGAATGAGGAACGCTCCGTCAATGGTGATGTCGTCCGTAGAAAGGTCAATGCCTTCGCTTGTCACTTCATGGATGGAGTCCATCGTCTTGCCGACAGGGATGATGAGATCCTGGGTGGGCGACAGGTTGAGCCGATAACGACCTTCATGAATAACCGTTTCTTCAGGGTCGTCATCATCAGGATCGTCGTCTTCACCGTTATCACCATCATCCGTGTCATTGGTGGATTCTTTCTCGTATTCGAATGTCTCACATAAAGCAGTGTCGCTGCACACTTCAAACGTGTGTGGGCCAGGTTCGAGATTGAACAAGGAGAGATCAATGGTGGTGTTTTCCGTTATTTCTTTCGTACCGGACCCTACGTGTGTGACAGTGTAGTTTTCCGCATAGGGTATTTCGTTCCAACTGACTGAGTCTCCCTCAAGACTCACATCAAGCGAACGGTCCTCCTCGCCGCCGCAAGCGGCGGTGAAAAGGATTAGCAATAAAACAATAATCAGTCGTTTGTACATGGTATCGCCTTCCTTTATTGAGCCCAACGTGTGGGATATGGTTTATGGGTGTGCATGAGCGTTTGATCGTAAGTTGATGCGCTTTTAGTCAAATCCTGATAGTAGTCTGTATCTTTGAGTTCCAGTGGATTTTCACCATAGAATTCGCTAGTGATCGTGTAGCCGTCCGCATCGATGGTCACCGTGATATGTCCGTTTCTTTGGTGCATGTAATCCACATCGTTATCAAAACTGTTTCCTCCTGAGACGCTGTAAAGATCACCGCCTGCAGAATAGAATGCTTCAATGGCTTCGATATGCGGATGGTTATAGGTATTGCCTAAAATGTTCGTAAGAATAATTCCTACGTCGGGTTGAGTCGCATCAATGAATGCCTGTGACGTCGAGGTTCTCGACCCGTGATGGCCAAGTTTGAGGATGTCGATGTTGCCGACCAATGGAATGATGTCTTCTTCCTGAGCCTTATAGGCGTCACCGCTGAAGAAGAGGCGGGTGCCTAGAGCGTCTAGTGTGAATACCACGCTCGCTTCATTCGCGCTTCCTGTTGTGAGGTATCCGGTGTCATAGAACTCGAGCGTAACACCCGGTACGACGTCGTAAGCATAGATCTCATCGTCATTGAACAGATCACAAACGAAGCGTACATCGTCTTCTGGCAGACTGTCGACGAGTGCTTCGAATGTATCACTCGTAGCGGTTCCATAGTCCTCATAACAATACTGGAACACGGTGCCTATCTCGTAATTGTCAAAGACTGCCTCGTATCCCCCGATATGGTCCGCGTGGGGGTGTGAAGGAAGCAAGTACTCGATGGTCCCATCATTCACATGATCGTCAAGAAAGTCAAGCAGGTTCTCGATGTCGCTAGAGGTATTGTTTCCGGCATCCACAAGCATTTCGATGTTTCCGATCTTGATGAGCATCGCATCGCCGGGGGATGCGTCTCTGCCCACATCGATATAATGGACTTCGATAGCATCGATGTCCTCATAATCGATGACTTCATAGGCTACCTCAGTGTTTAGCGTATCATAAACCACATCATAAGTGAATGAGCCGTATTCGGATGTGTCGAAGTTTTCAACCATGGATTCATCCAGAGGAACGGATTCACGGGTTCCGTTGTTATAGTGCTTGACAAGCCGTGTGTTGGCCACGTCAAACGCTTCATCAAGTTCATAGAAACGTCTCGGGTTGGATACCGTAATATCAACGACCTCCATGTGGTCGGCCACGTAATCGAGGTTGACCGTCCGTTGTTCGAAATCCTCGCCGTTATCACGCGTATCCACCGAGGACACTCTGCGGATGCTTGTATCGGAATAGCCCCTAGGCGCCGCAGAATCGCCCAGGTATTGATCGGCACTTCCATAGCCGACAAAGTCGAGGACCCTTTCATCGTCCGGTCCGTCAATGCTGTCCATCGTGCTCGCAATGGCTATCTTTCCTCCCGCCATGGCGGGATTGATGGAGGCGCTCATGTTGAGGGGGACCGGAAGGTCGACGCCTTGTGAGCCACCGCTGAGTCCGATGACATAGAAAGTTTCCGGATATATTGTATCTTCCAGTGAGGCAATGTTGTTGAAGGAACCGGAAGAAGAAGCATATTGAATCGATTTTCCATCAAGATTGATTGCTGCTTGTGTCGGGTTGTACAATATAACAAAGGACTGATTGTAGATCGCGCCACTGTTGCCACCGCCGGGATATATTTCGTAAATCATGAGGCTGCTGACATCGACATCTTCATCATGGTGATGAATGCCTGAAGCGTAATACCCTTCAAAAACGAGATTGTTGAGCACAATCTGTCGTCCATCGACACCTGCAGCTTGAATACGCAAATCGACATTTCCAGTTAGAGTAAGGTCGTCTATGCTAAGGGTCTCCACATCGGTTTCATCACTCAGCGTGTGTGAACCGATCAATTCATTGTTCGCATAAATTTCGATGGTACGATCTTCCGGCGATCCACCGGTGAAGCCCATCCGGATGTCAATGGATAAGGAACCCAGACCGTTATTGAGCGAGCCTTCAATGCTTCCAGGAACTCTGACCATGATACCGCCATCATCTATGTCGTAGCCACCCAGGCTTTTCCTGGCATCTTCAACGGTCCATTCGACGCCGCTATCGCCCATGAAGGTTTCGGATACATACGTAGCACCGGACCCTTCGAAGTTACTGAAGGTCTCATGCTTTTCTTCAAGCAACACAGGGCCATACGGACTCAATGTTTTGTGAAGGGCACCATCCGCATCTTTCGTGATCAGATAGGCGCGTGTCAAGGCGACTTCCTCAGGAAAACTCATGAGAAACTCATTGGTCGAACCAACGTGTTTTTCTCCGACCATGCGTTTAACCTCATTAGTATCAAAATCAATATAATCCTTGTCTTCTGATGCGATCATGCCGTATTCGACAAGCGTATGGTCATCGGGTACGAAGAATTGCCCGACATATGAACTGTAATTATCTCTTAAGGATAGTGCGTCACTGATTGAGACAAACGGTGTGTCTGGTTTTTCAAAATCCGTTTTGAAAACCGCCTCGAGTGTGAGGTCATCCATGACAGTGAAGGTATGGTCACGTTCATAGGAAACGATGGTGTTGCCTCGTATCCAGTAGGCGAAATCCTCACCTTCAGCAGTGACGGTAATGGTTTCATTATAAGCATAGGTTCCATCCCCCTCACCGTTGATGACGGTCACATGATGGAAACCAGAATCGTCGGCCTCATACTGAATGGTCAAAATCTTATTTTCTAGTACGTTGGTATATGAGGCATCCCATATATCCTCCGCAACAACATATCCTGGTTTATCCGGAAGCGATTCTGTATCAGGCGGAGTGGCATCGCCATTCTCATTTACATAACTTGTCTTAAGAACCTCACCATTGGTATCCATAAACAACACCACATACTTGTCAGTAGGTGTGAATACGGCTTCAAGGTTCATCGATGAACGGATCGTAAATTCATGGTTCATATTAAAATCATGGCGCACATGTCCGTTGACAATCCAAAATGCAAATTGATAATCATCATTATCAATCAGATGTCCGTCAAAAGATAAAGTGTTACCCAAGCTTGCATTGATATCATCATGTTCAACAACATTCTCATCATCCAAATGACTTCGAAGAGAAACATTCAGTGTATCCCCTTCGCCATGGATAGCGGCACTTATAAAGAATAAAGACAAAATCGCAACCATGAATCCAAGTGTTTTTCTCATGTGAATCCCCTTTTTCAGTAAAAAGTTATTAAAGAAGCGCTAAGACGGATTAGCGCTTCTTTAATGTTATACAGAATTTATGTAAAAATTTATTAGGCAAGAAAACATCAAATTTAAAAGCTTATTGAAGTATAAATTATTAATCTACAGGTACGTATACAATTTTAAACGTTAGAATATTGTTCGCGCCACCCTCATTGTCAAAGAAGAAATATTGAAACGTAGTCTCTGAGAAATCAAATTTGTATACATTATCGTCGATTTCCGGAGTCAACGCATATGTGGTTCCTTTTTCCGTATCACTGCCATAGAAAGAGAATGAACTCACGTCATTATCTTCAAACGTGATAACAACAGTGTGAAGATTAGAAATGGGTGTTTTGTTATAGAGTTCACCAGTGTTTGACCGGAACTGCATGGTTGTGTTATCAAAAGTTCCCACATCAATGTACCCAAACTCATAGCCTTCTACTGTAAATGTTGTTTCATTAGAAGAGTAAGAATCGGTACCTGCATCATTATGGTCAAAAGATAATGAGTTGGCTGGTCTGTAATAGTTCCACTCAAAGTTGTTGAACACCCCTTGTTGATCATTGAGAGCTTTGATAGTAAGGGTGGTTTCACCTACGAGTCCTAGATTGGAAATTGAGAAATTTTGTATACCGTCTTCCGGATTGAAAGATGGCAAATCATACATTAGCGTTTCATAATCATTCTCAATGATGACTCTATATTCTGCGTTTCCACTAAATCCTTTGCGATAATCGAATGAAAGACTGTTCAAACCATCCGTAAAAGTGGTTTCAAGAACAGAAGCGTAATCCGGGTCATCCAATCCTCGCAGCATAATGCCTCCGCCGTCAATATCGTCAGAACCAGCATCCCGGCTTTCAGTATATGACCAGTTCAGCGTTCCTGAATAGGTTCCATCATGGTAGGATCCAGAAATATCATCTTGTTCAAAATATTCTGTGTAAGTCTTATATACTTGGTTACTGTATATGTATTCAAGGTCGCCTAAAGTGTTTTCTACTACCATATAGGCAATTGCGGTTTCAAAGTCCCTACTGAACGTGCTCATGAACTCTCCGGTTGGTCCGTAGAACTTAGATGAACGGTAACGTTCACCTGTTTCATAATCCAAATCTTGTAGTTCATCACTCAAGATAAATCCGTACTCGATGAGCTCATGATCATTATGAAGTTCGAACTGTCCGACAAACGAATTTTGGTTAGAACGAAGTTCAAGCGATTCACTTATACGCATGATCGATTCAGGATTTTCCGGTGTTTCCAAGAAGATAGCTTCTAAAGTCTTATCGTGGAAGATAGAGATACTGAATTCTTCTTCATAGCTGACAATATTGCCATCTAATTCCCAATGACTGAATGTTTCGCCGGACGCCGCTTCATCAGGTGTAACGGTTGCGATGTCATTATATGTGTAAATGCCTGAACCATTTCCGTTCTCAACGGTAAGTTCATAGGTTTCGGTGGTATCAATCTCATATTGAAGGAATACCACTTTATCATCTGTTATACCATTAATTGATTGACTCCACTTGGCGGTTTCAGAAATTAACATATTTGGCTTGCTTGGTAAAACATTGTTTGTCCACTCAAAATTATCTATTGTTATTTGTCGGTTTCCAGTTGGGCCAATCACTTCGATTTTTAATGTGAAATCCCCGAGGATGTTTAAGTTTTCCTCAGAAACATTTATGACCGTATCATCTTCACCATCACTAAAATCAAGAGTTTCTTCACCGTATTCAAACATTTCTGTTCCAGCACTGTGTTCGATGGTAACCTTGAGCTGTCTTTGAGTATCACCAGTAAAGGCTTTTCTTGTATCAAAGCTGAATTCAGATAATCCTTCACTAAAAGAGGCTTTTAATGTAGACGGTTCATCTGATCGACGAAGCATGATGCCATCTCCATCAATAGGGTAATCTCCTTCATCTCTAGCATGGTAATATTCCCAAGTAATTCCTAAAGATGATTCAAAAGAGCCGTCACTGTAAGAACCTGTGGCGTTAGAATCATCAAATGTTTCTAAAAACGACTCTGATTCAATATCAACCGCATCGTTTCCGGTGCCAACAAATTGAATATCTAGCAATTCCGCATTGGAATCCATGAAGAGAACTGCGTGTTCACCATCTTTACTGAAGACCGCTTCAATATCCATGTCTCCAGTTACAATAAACGAATGATCAACAGGCAATTCCTTTCGAACTTGGCCGTCCACAATCCAGAAGGCAAAGTGATATTGGCTGTCTTCACCGTCGACTTTGTCATCCAGTGTAATTCGGTCGGCATAATCGGCTTCAATTGTTTGTGTGATTCCAGTGTTTTCATCATCAAAACGTGCAGTGTAAGTAACTTCGAAGTCTTTTGTTTCTTCTGCATTGATATTGACGTGCGTTATGAAGAATGTTCCAAATATCAGGAGTGCAATCAGTAGTTTTTTCATCTACTCATCACCCCACCATGACTGCTCGCTGCAAGACAGGTTCGGGCCGTAATCTCCACTTGAGGCAATGCTGTCTTCGAGCTCGAAGGTAATCACTTCGATTACCGGCGGTTCATACACTTTCTTATCCATATAATACCCCCCGTATCAATTTATGAAAGCGTTTAATTATAAATAATTATACCATGTATTTATATAAACCCTTGATATGAATTTACAAAATTGGAAAGTTTATAAAAAAACACAACGTTGTCTACGTTGTGTCATAATCCGATGTCTTCAAACATTGAGGCTGTACTCTCTGCCTCTTCCTTGCTGCTTGAAAAGAGGAGTTTCAGTTTGTGAACCGATGTTTTGAATCGTTTGAAAGTTATCTTGAAAATTCGATGTACCCAAAATAAAGGAAGAAGAACCGGTGTCTTTTTCAAAGAGGGATATATGCCTTTCATGGTATCCATGCTCGGAAACAAAATACGCAACAAGACCTTCACTTTATTTGCCGACTGCCCTTCACGAATCCGTCTGGCGTGGAACATGTTGAAGTGTTTGCCTTTGCCATGGATGCCTGAAGTCACGATGTAGGCGGTCAATTGATTAAGGCGTGCATTGGAAAGTGTTTGATCGACCGTAACGAGAGGTGCCAGGTCGAAATAGATCTGGTTCAACCCGATGATGGTCTTATAGAATGTGTGAAGACTCCCTTTGAGCAATAACGTATCCAAATATTTGAAATCCAATGTATCTTTATGGTCTTGCACGTAAAGACCGATATCGAGAATGCTTCTGAGCCCGACACCGGAGGCATCAAAATGTTTGGCCAGATGATAAAGCAGATAACAAATTTCAAACTCAGGCGTGAAACGGTATTCGTGTGCGTCTTTATGTGTGGCGTGTTGCCACTCATTCTCAAACAGTCGGTCGTATTTTTCGGAGAATGCTTTGTAGACCGTCGGGTGCACCTCGACGGTTGAACCGTTCGCGTCTGTGTATAGATCGTGTTGAGCGTTTTTCATCTTCGACGTGAACCCGGCTTTTTTGAGGAAGGGTTCGACCGCATCCACGGCTTGTTTGTCTTTTAAGAGTACGTCGATGTCGCCGCTTGCCCGCATGTGTGGTGAAGGATAAAGGTCTTTAAGGTGTACGCCTTTTAGAAACAGAAAATCGATGCCGTGGTTGTTGAAGGTGCTCCGCAGGCGCTTGATGGTCTCTTCATGCTGCAAATGTCGTTTGTGATAGGCGAGATTGAGCGTTTTGAGCGCCTTTTTGAAGGTCTCCGATATGGAGTCATCCTTGAAGGTTGCATAAAGGAAAGGCGCCAGCCCGTTTTCTTTTGCAAGCTCAAAAAGCGTCTTTTCATCCACATCGGACAAAGACGGTTTGTCGTGGTTATGGAGAATGTGTTTGCATGATTGGAGCAAAACTGTCGTTTCGTTGGTCATTGTCATCCGTCCTTGTGGTTGAAACGTTTGAAACGCATCAGAATCCCTCTTAAGGGTTTAAGTCGCTGCCAGAGCATGACTTTTCTTCGGAACTGTGGATTGCGTTCATCGGTCCAATGGATGTTGTCGTGCGAGTGCGCCTTGACACGGGCGATGACATTGGAGGTTGGCACAGTGTCTTTTAGACGGTTTCCATCACCGGAGATAATGAGTGTGTCGCCTTTGATTTTCTCGATCCGGTGCAACACATAGTGGCCACGCTCCGAGACGAACAGGACCGCGTCCCGTTTTTTGAGTTCGCCGGGCTGTGTAAGTTTAACGAGGGTTTGGTTGTCCCGGTAAAAGGGGCGCATGCTCGTGCCTTTGATTTGGATGATGGCGTCCTTGTCTTCTTTGAAACGCTCTTTCAAGATCGGGATGAGGGATTCGAGTTGGACCGCTTTACGTTTCATCGAGGATATTGTGTTTTCTGAGCACATCCAAAAAGCCGTCGACATCGTTATTGACCTGCTCGGCCTCAACGTCGTAATGTTCGGTAAGTGTTTTGATGAGTTCGTTTCTGGTCGCGCCTTTTTGGAGGGTCTCAAACAACAGTTTGCCGGTTTCGTTGAGCGAGATCATCCCGTTGAAATTGACCGCTTCCTCCCCGGTGGGGACGACCACGGTCTCATCGCTCAGTGTGCGTATGACATAGCCTTCTTTAATTTTCATCATGACCTCCGAATAGGTAAGAGTGTAGGGTGAGTGCCGCTTTGTCTTTCATGGTGCAGGCATAATAATACATCGGTATATGATTGGTGAGATGGTTGAGAATTTTGAACAGATGGTCCCACAAAACCGGTTCATCCGGGCGGTAGCAGTTGCGCATGAGGTGTGTCAGGCTCTTTTTCGTATCCAGTGTCTCGATGCGGTTTTTTTTGCCCTGAGCCAAAAAGACGATTGTCTTGAGCGGATAAGCACTGGTGCCTGTGAGGCGGCTTTTGCCGGACCATGGCGAAGGACATACCCATGCTTGGTTATCTTTTAACATCAACAGTGGTTTATCGTCATTGATGGTCTCAATGGAGAAGAGTTTTTCCCAAAGATGACGGTGGGTGGATTTCCCGGTGCGCGACGGCGCAGAGAAGATCACCGCTTCGCCGTTTTTGGCGATCGCTGATCCGTGCAGTCCGAGTCGTTGCTCTTTGAGGGCGATTTTCATGAAGAACATCCCGGTGAAAATGTATTCGCGTTCGGCGTTCGACGCGCTGTCGCCCTTTTTGAGGTAGAGGTATGATTGCTGGAGGTCATTGGACTGATACGTTTTGATCATGACCTCGCCGTTTTCGTTTTTCTTGTAGGTGGTCACACCAAGAAAGTCGGTGTGGACGATGCGGTCTTGATTGGTATAGCTCGGTTCCCCGGTTGGCGCATCCAAATGATCTGACACGAAGGTCTGGATGATATATTTCGCACCTCTTTCGCCATCGTAGCGGAACGGAGCGAATGTTTCCAGGTAGTCTTCATAGTAGGGCTTGAATTCGATGAGGATGTCTGCGATTTCATACTTTGCCATCATTTTCGCCTCGCAGTGTGGCGTGGGCTTTCAGATACGGCGCGCAGGCTTCGCTGTCCCCTTCAAGATAGCGCCGTGCATAACATTGGATGCACTGGCTTCTTAGGTCGCAGGACTTGCATTGGTCGTAGACTTCGATGTCGTAAAATCGTTTGCGGAGGGTATCGTAGGTATCTTTGAAATCCTCTTTGATATACTGTCCCGGCGTTGGCACCATGGCGCACGGCAGCATTTTGCCGCGCCAGTTGACGAAGTAGGCGCTTTTGAGTGCAGCGCACATGAGCGGAGTCTCCGTGTTTTCAAAGGTTTCGTCAATCGGTTTGTCGAAGGCGTTACGGATGGTTTGTTCGAAACGGACGAGTTCCCTGGGAGAGAGCCGTTCGTTGAGCGGGTGGTTCCTGAGGTCGCGTGTGGGTCCCACGTAGAGAAAATAGTTCATGTCGAGGTCATAGGATTTCACAAAGTCTATGATGTGGTCGAGATCGTTCATGATGCCTTTGAGCGGGATGGTCTTAAGCGCGACGTGGATGCCTTTTCGTCTGAGCGTCTCGATGCCTCTTTTCACTTTGTCAAAGCCGTTTTTGACGTTGGTGATGGCTTCGTATGTTTCGTTTGTGGCGCCATAGAGTGTGATCGATATGTATTCGGGCGGACGTTTGGATAAAGCATCAAGCGCTTCGTCTGAAAACATCGTGCCATTGGAAAACAGGGTGATGCGCACCCCTTTGTCGTAAAGGTATTCATACAGTTCGATGAAATCCTCACGCATCATGATCTCACCACCGGTGAGGGTGGCGAACATCAGACCGTTGTCCACGGCCATGTCGAAGATGCGTTTCCATTCTTCGGTCGAGAGTTCAAGCTTGATGGCGCTTTCCCTGACAAAACACATACTGCATTTGAGATTGCATCGTGGTGTGAGTTCAAACTCGCCCAGGACCGGTATTTTATCGCGCATGGCTTTTTGAATGATGCGTGAACGCAGTGCTCTATACTTCCCCATGAGACTCCCCCTTGTTTGTAACGCGTCCATTATAACACGTCATTTTGTAATTTACGGTAAAAATAAAGTCAGCATACGAAAAAAAATACGTTGAAAAATGGTCCGGATGTGATACAATTTAGTCGTACGATGGTCTTTGGGGAGACTGTTGTGCCTATCATAGGGGGGTTATTGCTATGGGGATGCAATATCATCAAGGGGAGAATTATATATTTTTGACGTACGTAATTAGACTGTGACTTGGTCTTTTTGCGTATTTTTTATTGCCCTTTTTGACCATCACCATGCGTAGCTTCTAGTCATCTCGGAGGACGCCATGACTAGTTGGGGATATCGGAAACAAACCATTCACGCACACGAAACGGTCTGTCAGGCTTTTTTGTGTGTGTTTTTTGTTTGACTTAGAAGGGAACAAGGATTCAACAAAATAGATGTATTATTACACCATTTGAAAGGGGATTATCAATGAAAGAAAAAGAAGTGAAAGTTTATGAGCCACCTCGCATCGAAGTGATCGAGTTCGAGCTTGAAGACAGCATTGCTTCAAGCGGTGATTACGGTCCGAATGTGAGCTGTGGCGAAACCACATGGGGTGATGGTTGGTGAAAAAGTTATTGTTGATGCTGGCATTCGTTCTGTTTGGTTTTTCTGTGCCGACACTGTTCGCACAGGAAAACGATACAGACATGGTGGATGTCAATCTTATAACACATTTCGATGATGAAAATGAAATACCAACTAGCATGTCACATGCTTATGGAAGTCGTGTTGCACTTGATGGCATGCTTGCGGAAAACGAAGATTATGATTTCGCTTATTGGATTGTCAATGGCGTAATCAACAAGAACCTTCCGGTGGATCATGAGTTCGTGATTCGTTCAAAGATGGATATTACTGCAATTTTTAAACCGGTTGATCAACACGTTGTCACATTCATGGATACCAATGGGGACTTGTTGGATATCCAGTATGCCAACGATGGTGAATCTGTGACCTACGAGGGTCTTGAGTATCCTACAAAGCCGAAACTTATGGTCGCGGAAGATCCATGGGGCGGCGCAAATCTTGACAATATCACGGAAGACAAGATTCTTGTGCTCAACTATGTCAGGGACACAGAAGAGACGTTTACAGTAGAGTGGAAAGAGTCTATGTTTGGTTTCCAAACTACAGAGTATAACTATAATGATATTGTGACTTTAAAAGCTGATGAGAATTTTATAGATAATTTTGCTTATTGGAAACTTAATGGTGAAATAGTCAGTTATAATCCTGAGTTCTCTTTTAGTGTTTTAGATGACGTTCATGTCGAACCTTTCTTTAGTGAAGACTCCATTGATCCAGAACCTAGAATTGTTGTCAGTGACAACCTTGAATTGCGTACAGGTTTCACGTCGCACCTTGCACAGTTTTACCTTCCAGAAGGGTATGAATTGATTGAATATGGCCTGGTGTCGACGCCCCACGCTTTTGACGACATCACATTTGATACAGAAGGCGTGGACCGTTTCCAAGGGGACAAGTTCTTTGGTCCGACCAACGAGTTCCTGATGAGCCTGGATGAGGAAGATGTGACCAATCCTAGAGCTTATCTTGTCTATCGCGATACTTTAGGACAGCTTGGGACTGTGTACAGTGAATCAAGCTATGGAGTGGTTGCGGAACGAGAAATTGAAGAGCGCGATCTTGATGACATGTATACCATGTGGATCATCAATCCGCTGGGCGGATACTTCAAGGATTGGACGGCTTATGAGGATGACAATGCGCTTACTGGCCTTGAAGTACGTTCGGATGGTTCCATTTATGGACCTGAGGATGTCATAGAAGCAATTAACTACGTGGAAATTGATGGGGTAATTTATCCTATTAGTGATTTTGAAGACACAGTAGTAGTGGGGGATGGTTCTTAATGGGTAATTTTATAAAAAAACTTAGTTTCACTGTTTTATTCGCGTTCGCACTGTTTGCGACCACAACGACGAACGCTTTTGGACTATTGGCACAAGAGCCCGGTTTTCAACCGGATGGATACATTGAAAACATACCGGAAGATAGAAGCAACATATACATTATCGGTGACTATGTTTTCGATCTGAATGCGGAGGATCATGGATTTACCGTCAACAACATGATCCGGGCGTTCCAGACGGCTTACGAGGATGAGAACGGTAATTTCGAGTATTACTACCATAATCCGCGTGAAAATGCCTGGCAAAACCGGGTTACCGGCGAATATCTCGATGATTCCTATATTCCATACATGAACGGCGATGGAACCTATCGTTATTGGAATATGGAAGCAATCAGTTATGACGTGACACTCGAGTCATTCGACATGACCAATGAGATTTCATTGGTCTTCAACCATGCCACCAAGTTTGACGGGGTATTGCTTGAGGACACTGAAATAGACAATGATCTCGAGTTCCTGAAATCGTTGCTCGTGCTTGAAGAAGAAGACAAGCAGTTTATCGATACGTATTTTAATGAAGACAAGGTACATATCACCCTGTCCGACAACAAGGTCGAAATCACTTTGGATGAAGACCTGATTGATCCGACAACGTTTGAAGCGTTTGGATTCACATACGACGAGCTACGCTTTGATCTCATTATTGATTTTGACAAGTTCAGTCGTTACGACGATGTGACGCTGGATGAGACGCCTGAACCGTTCAAGTTGCTACTGGCGCTTGAAGAAGAAAGCGTCGTATCGACCATCAAGAATTTCGAGCAGTGGGAAGATTCCCGCATTGCTCGTGTGCAATCGTACCTGGATGATATCTATGCGCTTGATGAAGTGTCGATGAGCGATGTTGAAGCCATTGAATATGCGCGTGAACAGTACGATGCACTGTACGGCAGCGCAGCCGATCAGGGCAGAATAGACGCTGAAACTGTTACGGCTCTTGAAGAAGCTGAAGCAGACATGGAGTTCCTTGTGGGTCTTAACGACCTAGAAGAATGGGAAGCCTATCGTGATTATTTGCCTGAAGCGCAACTCGATCGCATTGATGAGGAAGACCTCTCCGATTATGCGGTTCTGAGAGACGTATGGGCGATGTTTGAAGAACTGGGACAGTTCGATACCATCAGCGAGTTTGATGCCATTTTTGATGCGGCCATGGACTTCAGGATGTCCACGCGTGACGCCGTGGCGTATGCAAATGCATTGGAAATCGGTGATACGCTGAATTATAATCCGATACTGAATGATGTCATCGCAACGCTCGATGGAACCGTGCTGACACATTATCACGGGAACGTATCGAGTGAAACCGTGGATGCATTGAATGACCTGAAAGATGAGTTGCTGACATATCCTGAATCGTTCCTTGTAGAAGCGATTGCCAATGAAACCTATGGTGGATACAGTGATGTCCTCACGGTTCTTTACACTTTCGTCTACACAAATCATGTTGCTGAAGATGGCGATGATCTACAAACAATCATTGACAGTGCCAATCCATACGACCGTATTTTGGTTGAAGAAGGAACGTATGAAGGTACGCTGAAAATCGTGACTGACGGCATTACGCTTAAAGCTATCGGTGATGCGGAAAACACAATCATTGATGCACAAGGTGCGACCAATGGCATTGAAATCGGTCACCATGACAAGGACGGAACGCATCCGACTGATGTCACCATTGATGGCTTTACTGTCATCAACTGGGAAGAACGCGGTATTTCACAGCGCAATGGTGATGGAACTGTATATTTCTACAATAATATCGTCAAAGGCGTGGAAGGCTCTCGTAACGCCATCGTGGTTTCCGGTGGAGAGAATTCCGAAGTCATTGGTAATACAGTCATAACCGCTTCATGGGGGCAGCCTGACCTGAACGGAACGGGCATCCTTCTTATGGGAAGCATCAACGCGTTGGTTGAAGATAACTATGTTGATGGTGCCGATAGTGGCATTGCAGTCGGTGGATACCCAATCTGGGAAGGGCTTGATCCTTCATGGGTCTATGCAGAAGGCAACATCATTAGAAACAACACCGTCAAGAACAGTGTCAACAATGGTATTGCACTGATTGGTGATGTAAGAGTCACCATGGTTGAAAACAATACCGTCATCGATAATGACAACGGCATTTATCTTGCGAGTGAGACAAGCGAAGGAACCCCAAGTGATAACGTCATTACCGGCAACATTCTTGAAGGCAATTATAAACACGTTAAAGACGTTGAACAAACCCTCGAATTGGAAACGGTTCTCTCTGAGAACACGTTTGATGGGGATGCGTTGATTGTCCGAAATCACATCGTGCCTGAGGCTACAGGCCGCGAACTCATTCTTGGTTACATCAATGATGTTGATGTCCAAACTTATATCGATAATAATGAACCTGTTGTTGATTCTGAAAAAGATGAGAGTGCTGCACTCATTAACCATGTAATCATCGAATTCAGCGACTTCCTGGATTTGGATGAGGGCGTATTGGATAAGTTCAACGAGATGCCACTCAACCAAGGCAGACATCAAGCCATTGGCGGTGCGATGTTTGTATCAAGAGACTTCAGCACGATTGCTGAAGTAAAAGACTATTTTGAATACTTCGTCGATAAAGAGTATGCCAAGTATCTCTATATTCAGGACGTTGACAATGCCCAAAGTGTTGAAGCGATGAAAAATGCTTTAATCGACAATGTACCTGGTTTGAATGAAACGAGACAAGAACTTATTGATGCGGGTGTCTCCGATCTTGAGGGTACGAATTACACGACCACACTTTACGAAATCAACAAACTCATTGAGGCCGGACACTTCGATATCATCGAAGATGTCGCAACGTATCTCTATGCAGAGCGCCTTGAAGAAGGCAAATTCTTTGGTGTAGTGCCGATTGCAGATGCATTGCGTGCAATCCTTGATCACCATGTTATCGTGGTTGAATCGGATGAAAGCATTCAAGCGGCTATAGACACAGCGGAAGAAGGCGCGACAATTTATGTCCATGAAGGGACATACGAAGAAAATCTAACATTAAATGTTAAAAATCTGACGCTTCTTTCGATCGTTGAAGGCGGAGCGACTGTTAAAGCTCTTGAAAACGTAAGTGATCCTGCAATCACCATTTTGGGTGAAAACCTTGGTGATGTTACAGTGAAAGGCTTCGTAGTGGAGTTTGATGACGTCGGCGGTATTGTACAAGGTACGAGCAGTGCAGAAGGTACAACTGTACATGTTCTTGACAATATTGTAAAAGCACCTGAAACATTGGTAGCTCACGGGAATTCGGTTCAAGTAACTGGAAATGACAGTACGGTAATCGGCAACCAAATCACCCTGAGTCACCAACCTTCGGATACGTATGGTATTGGTGGTATCCTTGTTGTTGGAGCATCCAACGTTGTTGTACGCGATAATGTCATTATCGACCCAGCGAACCTTGAAACCGGTATTTGGATCAGCGGTACGCTTGAGAACGCTACAATTGAAAACAACGTTGTAACCGGGGCTCTATGGGGAATCCGTATTGATTCTAATGTAACAGATGCCAATGTTGTGAACAACGAAGTAAGTGACGGCGGCAATGGCTTTATTATTGGCGCTGCAGATATTTCCATTGAGCAACTATTTGAAGACAATAGTCTCAAAGATAACACAGTCAATGTTATGGACTATAGAGACGGTTGGGTCAGTTACATTGATTACACGACCATTGTCGTGTATGACATTGACTTGATAAATGATGCATTGAGAGCTTCAAAAGAAAATGACACTATTCTGGTTCATGAAGGAACGTACGAAGAAGACCTTATCATTGAGACGGATGGATTGACCATTGAAGCAGTGGGTTCTGCCCAAGACACTATTATCCGTGGCGATCTGCTTCGCATAACCGGAGACAATGTCACCCTTGATGGATTCACCCTTGATGGAAACGGCTCAAGACACATCCTCGAAATCAATGGTGAAAACGCGGTTATATCCAACAATATCTTCACCAATGCAACCAATGCCGGTATAGAACTTGCAATTGCCGGTGGACCAGCGCATAATATCAACATTCATGGAAATACATTCGACGATACGCTGGAACGAGGTGTTGTCGGCACTGAGAACACACTGAACATTACAATTGCGAACAACACGTTCAATGTTACTGTGAATAGTATCGGACTCGGCGAAGGGGTAACGCTGAATGAAATCAGCGGAAACACCTTTAACGATATCAATGCGATGACCATTTACGAGCCGACACTTGATGTAAATCTAATCTTTAACAACACCCTG
>Ga0207421_10001846_pt1 | contig 26903 bp, 27 predicted proteins | sample SodLakKL_010_SED_4_FD_187542 | JGI IMG/M metagenome (GOLD analysis project Ga0207421, IMG submission 187542) | Alkaline sediment microbial communities from Lake Tanatar, Kulunda Steppe, Russia - 8KL_010_SED (SPAdes) (version 2) | ecosystem: Environmental > Aquatic > Non-marine Saline and... | reverse complement strand
ACTAAGAGGTTCGAGAGCGAGGAAGCTAGGAAGATATTGGAGTACTCGATCGGCTTTTTAGGAGGTTCTCCAAAAATCACCCCTGCCATCTATCAACTCATGTCCTATGTGGATTTCATAAAAGGAGTTTGGTTCCCAGATGGCGGTATGAAAGCTATAGTTGATTCTATAAAAGAGCTCGCGGAAGAAAACGGGGCAGAATTCAAGATGAACCACGAAGTCGAAAAGATAGAAGTCGAAGATGGTGAAGCAAAGGTCGTGAAAACAAATCATGGAGGATATTACACTGACTTAGTGGTTGTAAATGCAGATTATCCACATTCCGAATTGGATCTATTGGACAAAGAACATAGGACTTACGACAAAAAGTATTGGGAGAAGAAAGACTTTGCTCCCTCCGCCTTCGTAGCTTATGTAGGTATCGACAATCAGATAGAGGACTTAGACCATCATACTCTTTTTTTGGATAAGGACTGGGGAGAAAATTTTGACCAGATCTTCGATACAAAAGATCCAAAATGGCCGGAAGATCCTTCATATTATGTCAACGTTCCATCTAAAACTGTCCCAGAGATGGCCCCGGAAGGGTCTGAAACTCTGTTCATACTCGTTCCTTTAGCTCCTGGGTTGGAAGATACGGAAGAAGACAGAGAGAGATTTTACAACAAGATAATGGATGATCTAGAAGAAAAGGTGGGCGAAGATATCAGAGGACACGAGGTCTCTAGAAGGATCTTCGCAGTGAACGATTATAGAGATGATTATAACGCTTACAAGGGTACGGCTTTGAGTTTAGTCCATACTTTACGCCAGACCGCTTTATGGCGTCCGAGACATAAGAGCAAGAAAATCGACAACCTGTATTATACTGGGCAGTATACCCATCCCGGGATAGGTGTTCCTATGACTCTGATCTCAGCTCAGATAGTGGCGAACAATATCAAAGAAGATTATTGAGGTGAAATATCGTGAACGTAGATTTCGATCTGATGAAGAACATATTTAAGAAGGGAGGAAAGACCTATTATTACAGTAGTAAGTTTTTCCCCAAACATATCCGAAGAGACGTTTCGATACTGTACGGTTTCGTTCGAAAAGCGGACGATTATGTAGACGATATCCCTCAGCGAACAGATGAATTCTATGAATTTAAAGGCAAATACGAGAAAGCATTGTCCTCAGAAAAAAAGTCTGGAAACGAAGTTATAGATGCATTCATTGATCTAAGTAATCGTCAGGGATTTGAAGAGAAATGGATAGATGCATTCTTACATTCAATGGAACTCGATATAGTGAAAAGCAAATATGAAACCCTAGAGGAATTGAAAGAATATCTGTACGGCTCCGCTGAAGTGATAGGTCTTATGATGGCAAATATACTTGAACTTCCTAAAGAATCTCATAGGCCCGCAAGACACCTAGGTAGAGCGATGCAGTATGCCAATTTCATCCGGGATGTCGAGGAGGATATCAAATTGAATAGACAGTACCTTCCAACAGAGGATCTGAGACGATTTAACTTGAACTCTTTAGAGTTATCTGAAACTCAAAGTAAAAAAGAAAATTTTACTCGATTCATAGATGAACAGGTCAGCAGATATGAGGAGTGGCTGGAAATAGCGGAAGGCGGATATCATTATATCCCAAAAAGGTATCTGATACCCATCAAAACAGCTTCCGACATGTACAATTGGACCGCTAGAGGGATCAGAAAGAGACCGTACTTAGTTTATGATAAAAAATTGAAGCCTTCAAAGACAAGGATAGTGATGAAAGGTTTATTCAACATTTTACATACCAAAAAGGAAGGCGCTCACGTATAGTCAAAGACTTGTCTGAAAGGAGTTCTATGTTGGAAAAAGTGAAGTACTCATTCAAAGTCTCCCGTTTCCGTTTTTGGATCTATACAGGAGGTACCTTCGTCATAGGATATACTTTGGGCTCAGAAAGTATCTCCGATTTTTACAGACTTGAATATTATCTCTATCTTTTCTACTTTTTTTTCTTAGCGAACGTCATTATCTACGGGGTGAACGACCTCTTCGATCTTTCTACAGACAAAGAAAATCCAAAAAAAGAGAAGAAGGAACACAGATTGGTAAAAAACAAGATAAAAGATCTGAAACCCATATTGTTTGTCACTGCTATTATAAGTGTACTTCTTTTGATATTTCAAAGCGACTGGTTAGAAAGGGTGATCTTCTCGAGTTTCTTATTTCTATCTTATTTTTACAGCGCTAAACCTCTTAGATTCAAGTCTAAACCGATCATAGATTTTTCATCGAATATGCTGTATATCATGCCGGGCATCTTCGCTTATACCTTGGCATCATCAGAATTTCCTCCTATGTTGATAGTTCTTGCAGGTTTTTTCCACATCTCTGCAATGCATATATTCTCTGCAGTACCCGATATAAGATATGATAAAAAGGCTGGTATCAAAACCACCGCGGTGGTGGCAGGAAAAAAGCGATCTCTAGTTTTGTGCTTCGTATTCTGGTCTATCCTCGCTTCGATAACTATTTTCCTTACAAGCTTTCATCCTCTCAGTTTTATCGTGCTCATATACCCAATAATACCACTTTTTGTCCTCACAAGTAAAAAAGCGAAGATAGAAAAGGTGTACTGGTACCTGCCTTTTATAAATACGAGTTTAGGAGGGCTCCTTTTCTTTGTCCTATTTTTTGAAAAAATCTTATGATCATATAAAAAAAAAACAAACCGATACTTTTATTATATAACTCCGTTATTACAGTCCCCGATAATATGGCTGAAAGAAGAGCGAAATTGAACACATACAAGTCAAAACACAAAAAGAAAGAAGGTTTCGAATCAGAAGCAAACATCAGGGATTTTTCCATAACTATAGATGAACCGAAGAGCTTGGGAGGAACCAACAAAGGACCGAATCCTGTCGAAGTTCTGCTCGCCTCCTTAGGAGGGTGCCTGGACTTTACAGGTACGATAATCGCCGAAGAGATGGGCTATAGGCTTGAAGACTTCGAGCTCGAGGTCGAAGGCGATCTAGACCCGAGGGGAGTCACAGGAAAAGCTGACGTTCCCATTGGCTTCCAGAATATAAGAGTCGAGGTTAAAAAAGTAGAGGGGATACCTGAGGAAAAGATACCGGAGTTTATAGAAAAGATACAGAAGAGGTGCCCGGTGGATAATACGCTAGAAGAGGTTGTAAAAGTGGAGGTCAAGCATTAAGCTATCCTGTCCGACGGATTTATTCTAGGAAAAATCTCAAAAATATATATTAACTTCCACCCTACTATAACCAAAACATGTACCGAGAAGTAATCTTACCTACGGACGGTTCTGATCTATCTATGGAAGGAGTGAAAGAAGGTATGAAACTGGCTGAAGCTCTTGACATCCCGGCCACAGCCATCTATGTTATCGAGATGGGAGATATCCGCATTTCTGAAAAGGTAAAAGAAAGTCTCAAAAAGACAGCGGAAAGAGCTCTTGAGCGAGCGGAAGATATGGCAGATGAGATGGATGTTGACCTCGAATCCAAGATAATGAAAGGCGAACCTTACGAGGAGATATGTGAGTATGCCCAGAAAGACGACGTGATCTACATATCATCTCACGGCATGTCCGGTTTCAGAGAGCTTTTCTTGGGAAGTACAACCAACAGGATACTACAACACGCTGATTGTACAGTTTCCGTCGTTAAAGGAACGCCTGGCAAAGTAGATTGAAAAACTTTCCCTTTTTGTCTTTAATCCGTCCGACGTAATCGCGATAAATATCCCTATTTTTTTCCCTAGTTGTCTGACGCAACAAAATCCTCATTTTTCAGACGATATCTCTTTTTCTGCTAAAATTAGTATTTAAATGTTTATTTACTGGGTAATCTTCAATAATTTATAAGATTCTTATTAAAAAAATAAAAAAAGTTGTCATATCTCTTCCAAAAATATTTTATATACCCTCCATTCGTGTCTTACTTAGGTGCGATTAGATGAGATGTAAGACCCAAACATTCCCTATACTGCTCGTAGCCCTGTTCTTGGTGGTTTCACTTGCGATAGTTGGTTTTTCCATTGCTGCCGGCGAGACAGCGGAAAAACCTGAGCATATATTGAGGGAAGATACCTGGTCTGTTGAACCCAAATTCATCGAGGTAGGGGAGAGCGTAACCATAGAAGGAGAAGTCGAGAACGTCGGAGACGGTTCGGCCGAGCAATATGTGGATCTGTATGTGAATGACATGAAAGAACCTGAGGATTATGTCACCGTTAACTTGGAACCAGGGGACAGTACGACGGTACTATTCGAGTTCAGCAAGACAGAAGAAATAGATACTTACGAGATAGTTGTTGAGCAACCCGATTCTGGATCTCGATGGGAGAGTGAATTTGAAGTCAAGCTGGAAACGGTCGAGTATATAGAGATTTATTCAGAAGAAGATCAACATATTCTTGAAGCCGGTGAAACAAGAGAGTTTTCTGCAGAGGCATTTAATAACGAGAATGAATTGATGGAATACGACAATGAGGATTTCGCCTGGGACAATGCAGACGATGGTTTATTCGAGGAATTTGAAGTTGGAGAGTACGAAGTAAGTGCTGAATTAGAAGGTGTAGAGTCAGAAACGATTACCGTGATCGTAGAACCCGCGGAAGCTCATCAATTGGTGTTCGTTGAGAGACCATTGGAAGATAAGATAAATGCGGGTGAAGTCGCAGAGTACTCGGTAGAAGTACAGGACGAGTACGGTAACGTTCAAGAACATGGTGAGTATTCCATCGCTCTTGAAGTCAACGGAAATATAGTCTCCTCTGTGACCATCGAAGATGGAGAAAACAGAACATCTATCAATTGGTGGACAACTAGAGAACCGGGGGAATACTATATACAAGCAATAGAAGAAGACGACCTATTGAACACTACGGAGGACCACGTTCTTACCGTAGCTGAAGATGAAGAAGGTGCCGCTCTAGCCGGCCAATGGTGGATATTCCCACTCTCAATAGTTGTGATAGTCGTGATATCGTTGGTTTATCTATCCGATATGGACAAGAAACTTTCCAATCTAGACATCCTAGGCAGTTTCGGTAAAAAAAGAAAACCTACCACCCACGAGTGGCAAAGGAATAAAGAACCAGAGGGATCTGAAGACGAAATCGAACCGTCTGAAGAGAAGATGATGGGCGATTCAACATAAGAATAAGCAATACTCTATAACCCTCGATCTCTCAGGGTTTTCCATGAGATTCTCCTTTAACTATGCCTGAGGCCACCAGGTGACTTATCCTCAACGGCTCGGGAAGCCTTCCCCTTACGGTGAAGATATCGATCAACCTTTTTACCTCTTTTATCTTTATACCTTCTTTCTGAATATAGATAGGCTTGTGTTCCGTTTTGATCTCATATAATTTTCCGCTCTTCATCTGATCGAACCGGTCTTCCCACTCATCGAAATGCTCTTTCATCGCTTTCCTTATCCTCTTGAAATCCGGCCTTTTCCTTGAGACCGTCACTGAAGGGATACCGATCGAATCACTCAATTTTTCCAGATCGACAAGGTTGAAGCCTCCTACTGCAGCGCCGTCCAAAAAAACAACGGTCGCCTGATCAACGAATCTGGAATCCGATATCATATCCACGAGCTTTTCTGTCGCATCTTTTCCGTCGACCTCTACCTCTGTTGAAAGGATACCTTCAAGGTAGTTTGGAGCTCTCACCACGCTTCCTATAACAAGTACATTTTTCTGTGAGAACTCGAAAGGAGCATCGTCTATCCCTATAGCTCTCACCTGTTCTTTAAACATCTTTTCACCTCTCAATATAAAGAAAGGTCTCCCGTGATCTCATCTACCAGATCGTTAGGTCCGGGTCCGATCCCTAAACAGGTCTTAGTACCACTTTTCACTTCGGTAAGGCCAGCATCGCTCACGAGTTTGGTGACGAGTCCTTTTTTCTCCGCTCTCTCCTTCAGGAACTTCATATGGTCAACGTCATCACATTTCACTAGTACTTTTTTCTGTCCCTCTTTCATCCATCTCTCAAAATATTTTTTCTCCTTCTTTTCACTCTTTACAGCACAACTGACAGATGCGTGAGAAGCCTGTACTGCCAACTTACCCGGAGAGATATCTAAGTCGTCTCTAACCACTATCATCAATTTATATCCAAAATTCATCATATCACACTCAAAAGTCCTGCTCCCGATCTCTTTCCAGCTCTTTCAATCTTTTCTCGACTCGCTCCAACTGTTTTTCAACTTTAGCCCTTTCCTCTTTATCTTTAGAATGTTTTATCTTTTCTTTTAGAGATGCTCTTTTTTTGGCCATCTTCTGCAATCTTTTTACCTTTTTTGAGTCTTCATCTACATGTTCTGATAACTGCGGTTCGGCTCTAGCCAATCGGGAGGAGATGATACCTAAACTCTGATATGCGCCTCTATACCACCCCAGGAAGAAAAACACGACGGTAAGAGAGATAAGACTTATCCATATATTACCGGCAACAAATTCGCCACTGGGTATATGTCCCAAAACGAAACCGATTATCACCACGAGGGCCACGCTCATCCCGATCCCGTAAGCGGTCCTGTAGAGCATATCCAATTCCTCATCCAGTTCGCCCTTTCCAGGATAAATGGCATTGATAAGCGTGTATCCAGGAAGAAAAAACATGAACAGTGCAGCGAGGAACAATCTTAGCATTGTTAAACACCCACCTCAATGTATATAAAAAGATTTTTCGCCTTTTTCAGTCAAATTCGTCATAGATCTCACCTACCAACTCCTCCAAGATATCCTCTAAAGTTATCAACCCGTCAAAGTTGTCGTTTTCATCCCTAACTACTGCAAGATGTATCCTTTCTTTTCTCATGCGCTGGAAAACCTTCGTCGCGTCGTCTTGATTCCTCACGAAGTAAGGTTCTCTCATGTGATCTTTTACTTTCCCACCTTCTTTTCCGAGTATCTCTTTACTGTACAGTATACCCACGACTTCATCGGAATCGTGCTTGGTCACCGGTATCCTGGTATAACCGTGTTCTTTGATGAATTCAGATGCTTCTTCTATGGAAAGGTCAGCATCCATAGCATACGTATCTTCTTTTGAAACCTTTACTTCCTTAACCCTTTGATCACCGAACAAAAATACTCTGTGAAGGATGTCCTTCTCGATCTCCTTGATGATACCCTCTTCCTCTAGCATCGAGGCTAGATGAATTATCTCCCCTTCAGTCACTAACAATTCATCGAATTTTGTCTCACCACCGAGAACGTTTATGAAGTAATCGGAGACTTTATTCAGTGCTTTGATCAATGGATTTAAACCTTTAGACATGTAATATATCAAAGCAGCATTTTTACGACTGAAACGTTTTTTGTTCTTTAGAGAGAAACCTTTCGGCGTGATCTCTCCAAAGACTAACAAAACAAGAGTCAAGATCCCGCTAGCGATGGAGATGGCCCAGTTCCCGATCAGATCACGGACCATAACTGTTACAAGGGTAGGGGCGGCCACATTCACGATGTTGTTACCGATCAGTATAGTGGTTATAGTTTGATCCATGTGTTCTTTGAGATACTCGATCTTCTCGATGTGTTTTTCCTCTCTCTGTTTCATCATGGATATATCTACCTTGTCTAGAGCGGTCAAAGCGGTCTCCGTTCCCGAAAATCTACCGCTCATGTAAAGGCAAAATGCGATGGCTATAAGATATCCGACCACTGTCCAATTCATCTCTCTATTCCCCTATCAATGCCCCTCTACAGATATATTTTTTATCCAATATCCATCTCACGAAACAAGTCCGTTAGATATTTTTTGCTCTCGATCAGTTCTTTCATACCTCTGCCTTCTATCACAAAATTTCCTTCATAATCTTTTAGACCCTTGAGAGCAGGCTTAAAATTTATCTCCCCTTCTCCAAGCATGAGATGTACATCATCTTCACCCATATTGTCATGAAGATGGACGTTGATCGGAGAAAGATTTAAAAATTCATCGAGTTCTCCAGAAGTATAAGCGTGACCGACGTCTAGACAAAATCCTATATCTAGTTCATCAAGCATATCTCTAGTATCCTCCGCCGTACTGCACATGGTCAGCCACATCTCCGGAAGATTTTCCAATGCAAGAATGACTCCCAGTTCTTCGGCATGCTCTTTAAGCTCCATCAAAGATTTTTTAGATAATCCAGTAACACCGTCCCAGTAGACGCTCAAAGGAGAATACAGACCCGGATGGACAGTTACGATCTCCGCTCCTATCATCGAGGCCAATTTCATCGATTTTTTGACCTCTTTCACACCAGCTTTTCTCATCTCTGGATTTATACTTGCTATGTTTATATCGTTCAGAGGCGCGTGTACCTGAACCGCTATATCCGTTGTCGAAAGAGCGTCTTTTATCTCTTTACGATAGCTCCAACTGTGATATTTTTCCGCTAAAATCTCCCATCCATCGAATTCTTTTTCTACTTTTCTTAGGGCCGTTTCAAAAGGCATAAGTGAGAATTTTGGATTCGAGGCAAATATCATCTTACTCCTCCGTCTCTGTAATATTTTCTATGAGAGCATCTATATCATCGCAAATCATCTTCACTTCTACGTCTCCTAACGGTTTTTCTTCTTGGGAAAAATTCACTTTTGCATTGCACGTAGCCTGTTTAGAGATTGTGAAGGAACACTCTGAGCCGACCACTCTATCTTTCATGTACTTTCTAGCCGTGTCTCTGATCCGCATATCCTCCAAGATCTTTTTGAATCTTGTCAGGTATTTCGACTTCCCGACAACTTTGTCTTCTTTGAGTTCCCAGTTAGTTTTAGGGAATACGTTCGAGATGCAGTGGATCAAAGTCTCTTTATCTTCCGTCGGGAATTTGGGACATCTGATCTCCACTTCAAAATCGAAATCGTTCAATTCCATCCTACTTTAGATTAAAACGACTTGTATATAAGCGTTGGTCTGATTCACTCGTTTTCCCAAATGGGCACCACCGTACAACCTTCCACTAGAAAAGTTACTTTTCCGACGGTTTCAGCTAGAGCCTAATCCTCACAAATCTCTAAGCTTTATTCTTCAGATAATTTTATATCTTTACGATTTTTTATCATACTGTGAAAGCCATGACTAGATTATTCGATAAAGCGCTGGTGAGACCACCTGGAGAAAGTTACAGAGATTGTCTTTCCAAGAATCCTCTCCACGATACCATCGATCTTGGGAAGACACTGGAACAGCACGAAAACTATGTGGAGGTCTTGAAGGAAAACGGGATTGAAGTCGAACAGCTTCCTTCTCTAGAACTTTATCCGGACAGTATATTCATCCAGGACACCGCTCTCGTAGGTGAAAGTTCCAATACCGCAGTAATATGCAGGCCCGGTGTGTCGGAGAGAAGAGGGGAAGAGGACAGTATAGAGGAATATTTTGTTGAAAGAGGTTATGAGGTGAAGAGGATCGAACCTCCAGGTACTGTAGAGGGAGGCGATATTTTGGTTACGGATAAAGACAAGATATTCGTCGGCCTGTCAGAAAGAACTAACGAGAGCGGTATAGAGCAGCTCTCTAGGTATTTCCCTAAAACCGAGTTTGTCAAAATACAGATTTCAGAGGTATTCCATCTGCTGTCAGGGGTCAATTTCATAGGTGACGGTACGCTCGCTGTGTGCCCCGATATAGTCGATACAGATTATCTTGAAGGATTTGACTTGGTGGAGATAGAGAAGGATGAACAGGATACTAGATATAAGAATAAACCGATAAACATGCTTTACATTGGGGATGGTAAAATCTTACTTCCTGAAGCTTATAGGAAGACAGGTAAAATTCTTGAGGAGGCAGGATATACTGTTGTTAAATTGAATATTTCAGAGTTCTGGAAAGGAGATGCAGGGATGACATGCCCGATGCTGCCTTTCTACAAAGGCATCTGAATACACTTTTAGTCTTTTAGGTGTAATTATGGGGCGGAATAGGATCGTAGTCGAGAAAGAAAATTGCACTCTCTGCAGAAGGTGTATGGATTGGTGTTCGAGAGATGCTATAATTATTGAGGAACATCCCATCATAGATAGAGATAGATGCATCTTTTGTGGGGAATGTATGAGAGTATGTTCTAAGGATGCTATAAAAGTAAAAGGGGCAATATCAAACCAGAAAATATACGAGGATTTTGCCGAAGTTTATAGTTCTGGGAAATACCCTGAATTCAGTAAAGCAATGGCAGACATACTTCCAGAACTGTTGGAAGAATTCGGTGTTGAAGGTAAGGATCTACTAGACATAGCCTGTGGAGAAGGGACATTCGCTGTGAAGATGGCAGAGAAGGGGTTTGACGTAGTGGGTATAGACATATCTCCTAAACAGATAGAGATCGCTAAGGAAAAAGATGTAGATGAAGAGATCGATTTTAAAATTCAGGATATGCGAGAACTCTCTTCTCAAGGACGATTCGATGTAGTCACCTGTTGGTATGACAGTTTAAATTACATTTTGGATAAAGAAGATTTGCGCCGAGTCTTCAAGGGCGTTTATAATTCTCTTCGAAAAGACGGTATTTTTGTATTCGATATGAACACAATTTATGTGATGGAAGAAATTTGGGATGAGCAGACCTTGGTAAAAGAAGATTCAAGAGAAAGGTTCGACATGGTAGAACAGAACTATGATGAGGAGAAGCATATCACTAGCATGAAATTGACCTCTTTCTTACGTGAAGATGATGAACGATGGAGGAAGATAGAAGAAGTCCATCGAGAGCGGGCCTACGGTTTTGAGGAATTGAGAGAGATATTCAAAGAAGTTGGATTTGAAGAACTGGCCTGTTGGAAAGATCTCGAAGAGAAAAAAGAAGTAGATGAAGAGACGAAAAGGGTTTGGTTCGTCCTTAGGAAAAGATGACCTAGAATTTAATAATAAGTTGATTCTGATATCACGGTAGAATGAAAGTGAACATACCTTATCGGCGATGGAAAAAGAGCATCAAGCATAGGATCTCCAGAAGAAAGTATCGTCCCGACCCTTTGAGACAAGAAGATCGCGATGATCTAGAAAATTTGGTGAAAGAACTGAGAAAAGAATTTCCTCTCTCCCGAGTGATCATTGAACAAAAAGGATTCGATAAAGTCTCGAAGAAGATCATCGGGTCTTACGGCATTATAACCGGAGCTTCAAGTTATGCCATAATCACAGGAAAAACGGCAGAAGATAAGTTCAAGGCCAATATCCAGGCTGGAGTGGTAGGAGAGGCCCTGATCCTAGAAGCGACTTCTCTCGGCTTGAACACATGTTGGATGGGAGGTTTTTTTGACAGTGAAGAGATCTCCTCCGAGGTAGAAATAGAAGACGACGAAGAGATATTGGCGATTACTCCTTTAGGCAAGGCTAAAGATTCTCTAACCATCACCGAAAGATTGGTCAAGAGAACAACCGGTAGCCGTAAAAGAAAACCTCTATCGGAACTCTGCAGTGAAGGTTTTTTGGAAAAAGCTAAGGACTGGATGAACAACGCTGTGGCCCTAGCACGTTTGGCTCCTTCTGCCGTTAACAGGCAGCCGTGGCGTTTCAAAACTGAAGGTGAAAAATTGATCCTTTTCTCTGCTATAAAGAAAAAGAAACACGGTGTATACCCTTATTTGGACTGCGGGATAGCACTTCTCCATATACTGATAGGTGCAGGCGAAGAAGGCGAAGACGTTGATATTGAATATGGAAAGGCGCCGATGGTTGCGACTATCCGAGATTAGTTTCGATAGCCCGTTTAGAATTTTTTTCTCTCAATCTTTCGAAAGCTTCCTTATAATCTTCACTCTCTTTTGACCATTCTATCAATCTATCACAGGCGAAATAATCACACTGACTACAGTCATCTAAATCCTTATCATGCACGCAGCATTCGAGTATCCAGCAGTCGGATGCCCAATGATTATTGATGTCTCCGTGGCATCCTTCACAATGAGGTCCTTTTTTCATAAAATCTTCAACATCGATACATTCTTCCAGTCTATTAATATCGATCAACCATCTCCTAACCTTCTTTGCTTCCTCTTCATCGAAAGAAGCCTTCAAAATAGAACATTCATTGCATAGAAGACCGCAGGCTGCTATCTCTTTTTCAGGCATCGATGATCACCTCCTTTCAGATTAGTAAAGATATGGTAATAATAGTATAAATAGTGTTCTGTACTGAAGTTATTATATGTCGTAAGAAATGTCGCCACTGCAGCGGAAATATTAAAAATAAAATATAGAAAACACTATCGATTTGATGGTTTGCAGAAGAAAACCATCTCATCGCTCTCCTCCTCTATTGGAACTTTTTTGTTCAGAGAACCCCTCTCTTCAAATATTTCAAACCCTTCAGATCTTAGTATTGCTCTTAACTCTTTAGGAAAATAAAAAGTGAGTTTTTCTTCCACCTCCGCTTCTCTCGTTTTCCTTTCCCCATCATATTCTTTGATAACTATCGAATCTTTTTCGATCTGCTCTATAAAGTCATAATCAGGAGTGAACTTATTGACTATCTTTCTACCGTTTTCAGGATGAGTTAATTCCAGGGTCTGTTCTTCCCCGTTATTTTCGAGCATGGACTCTACATCAGGCATACTGTTATCTATCACTAGGACTCCATCTTCGAAGAGATGATCTCTGAAACACGATAAAGCTTCCTTGAGATCGGATCGTTCTATAATATGGCAGATCACATTGCACGGAGCGATGATAAGGTCAAATTTTTTATCTGATTCAAAATCTCTCATGTCACCTTCAATCAACTCAATGTGTTCAACAACTTCATCGCTTTCTTTTTCGATCTTCTTTCGACAGATTTCTAGCATATCTTCATTTAATTCTAGACCTGTTACTTCATGTCCTTCTTTTGCGAGAGGTAAAAGGATTCTTCCCGTTCCACTTCCCACCTCTAATATATTAGGTCCATACAGATCGGCCAATTCTTTGTAGACTTCCACATCATCAAGATTCGAGTGTAAGATATCATAGAATTCTGCAAAAAAACCGCTATACTCTGAACCGGTCATCTGTTTTAACACTTCCCTTTTTAAGGAACCTACGTATCAGTTCGTGTCCTATTCTTGATTTAACTTTTTTGTAAAATTTTTCTTCTGTTTTCTTGAATTTACGGTCGACCTGGAGATATATACTCAAGAGACATATTTTACGTTCGATTTCTCTAGTTCTCCGTTCTAGATGTTTTTTTGCTTTACCTGCACTTGGTATCATGTGCATAAAGAGTGTGTAGATTGCGGTAGTATTTAAATGTAGAGCTCGTTTCTTTATTATGGATTTAAAAATATTAATGGTGCAAATCCTGTTATAGATTACCAAAACAAATAAGTAAAGGGAGAAACATGATATAATATATGGACTCAATATTACAAGAGTTCCAACTTATCGAAATTAATAAGTCCATTATTTTGAGGTATACCAACAATAAATTTGTTGACAGTTATGACCATATGACAGATGAGTATATCAAACTTGATCACCTTAAATACGAATCTTTAAGAGACGTAAAAAAGGTGGATAAAAAACTTCAACTACGTCCATATTTCTTGAAATCCAAAAAGATCAGAGATGAGATAGGGAGAGAAGCATTCATCAAACCAGAATACAGCAATAGATGGGATACATACAAAAATACTAATCGCGTGAATCTATCTAGATTTTTAAAAGATATGCTTCCTTACATAGATAAGCCAGCGATCAAACGTTTAAAACATGGGAAATACTTCAGAAAGATAGTCGACGGTTTGATGAGAAATGATCAGCTTTTGGAGCTAGCGAAAACTCCAAATTCCTATGCTGTACTCAACCCAAATAAAACCCAGGACTTTTTCACCGGGGATATAATCCGAGACCTTCGAAAGAAGTTCGAAGTCGATAAATTGGTCGACATGACAAAAGACGAAGAATTTGTAAAGAAAGCATTGGAAGAATATGAGCTTCCTGAGCCGAAACCTTCGAGAGGAAGAGGTAACAAAAGGATTCCTTCTAACAGTTCTCGAACCCGCTTCTATTACTCACAAAATATCTTTTGATTTTTTCTTTAGGTATCGAGAATACTCTTTCATCTAGGAGATCGGGAGAAGATTTGTTGTAAACATATGGAAAAGGATTAATAGCCCAAAATATATGACATCACGATCGAGATGCGTGACCGGATAGTCAGTGAACTCGCAAGGAATAATACTGTTCTCACACCCGAAGCCATGGAATATCTAGAAGAACTAGATGATCCCTCTAAAGTGATCGAGCAGCTTACTAAAAGTGAAGATAAACTTCCATTTCCGGTCTGCAAAGAGACCGTCTCGTGCTTTGTTGATGAAGTCATCAACACCGATGATGAAGATAATTTAGAAACAGACAAAAAAGAAAGCGATCCTAAAAGATTTGCAAGCATTTTGAAAGATATCTCTGGAAATTCCACATGCACGGGTAAAATAGAAGATTTCAGTAAGTATTTTGAAAGCCGATTTGAAACATTAAAATCCATAATAACCGAGAGAAGAGAAGGTAAAAAGGCCAGGCCCATAAATAGGATAGCGAAAAGGCCGGGAGAAGCCTCCACGATAGGCATGGTAAGAGATATACATTCTACTTCTAACGGAAATAAAGTCCTTACTTTAGAAGATAAAAGTGGGGAGATCAGAGGTTTTATTTCGAGTGACAGCGAAGCCTACTCCAAAAATATCCTGGAAGATGAGGTGATACTTGCGAAGGGAGAGGTGTGGGAAAACAACGGTAATTTTGATGATACCTTTTCTATAAAAGAGATAAAGAGACCGGGTGTTCCAAAATTGAACGATAAATCGAAACCCGATTTTCACGGCCAGATAGCTTTTTTAGGTGATATACACGTGGGGAGCAAAGCTTTCTTGAAGGATAGATGGGATGACTTCACATCATGGATAAATTGCTCAGAAGATGCTGAAAATATCAGATACTTGGTCGTTCCCGGTGATCTAATCGATGGTATAGGTATCTTTCCTAATCAAGAAAAAGAATTAGACATCATCGACATAAATGATCAGTATCGGGAAGCGGCTAGACTTTTGAAAGCGATCAGAGACGATTTAACCATAATAACGATCCCAGGGAACCATGATATCGTGAGGAATGCCGAACCTCAACCACGTTTACCTGAAGATATAAGAGAGATGTTCCCAGAAAACGTTCTGTTCTTCGGGAACCCTGCTTTGATAGAGCTTGAAGGAGTGAAGATTTTGATGTATCACGGAACAAGTATAAACGATCTCTCGGACATGCTACCCCAAGTAACTCAAGAGGACCCGATAACGGCTCAGAGAGAGATGCTTAAACGAAGGCATCTGGTCCCTGTATACGGCAAGAAGACTTCTATCGCTCCTGAGGAAAAAGATTATCTGGCAATAGAAGAGGTTCCGGATATATTCGTGACAGGACACATACATCGGACAGCTGTAGAAGATTACCACGGTACTATCATGATCAACGCATCTTCTTGGCAGAGACAAACAGAATACCAGAAGATGAGAGATATACAGCCCGACCCGGCTAAAGTTACGGTTCTTAATCCTAAAACGAATCAAGTATCTATAAGGGAATTCAATTGAAGATGAAGTATGAGGACGTATGGAAAACGGTAGGAGAAGAATTATCCGATTCTGCCCACGGCATCTATCACACAGAAAGAGTATACCATCTATGCAAAAAATTATCTAGCGAAAAAGTAGATGAAGACATTTTACTACCGGCGGCGATCCTCCATGACATAGCTAGAGATAGAGAGGATAACGACGATTCTGGTAAGATAGACCATGCTGAGTTAGGTGCGGAGATGGCTGAGAAGTTACTTATCGAGATTGGGTTCGAACAGAACAAAATAGAGGAGATAAAACACTGTATCCACACGCACCGTTTCAGAGGGAATAAAAAGCCGGAAACTTTTGAAGCAAAAATACTTTCGGATGCGGACAAATTGGATGCGATAGGAGCTGTAGGTGTGGCAAGGATGTTCATGCTTGCTGGTCAGTTCGAAGAACGCCTCTATCGTTTTGTTGATCCCGAACTATACGCGGATAAGAACATGACTAAAGATGGCAGGGTCAAAAATATATCCGATCATTCTCCTAATCTCGAATACGAATTGAAACTGAAAAAGATACCTGAGAGGCTGTATACTGAGAGAGCTAAGGAGCTCGCTAACGAAAGATTGGATTATATGGGATCTTTTTTATCCAGGTTGGAAAAAGAGATAGAAGGAGAGAAATGAGTTTTTAGGGAGCTAAGGTCCCAGAGAAGACCTGCCAAGCCAAGGCGGATTTTGTGACGATACTCAGGAGGGTAGATATTTTATCTCCACAGATGCGATCTCTCTACATAAATATATTAGCAGCTATCTCAGGGCTGAAGAGTACCGAAGAATATTTGCCATGCTAATGCTGATTTTGCGACTAGACTCAATATGATGTACATTCTCTCGCCGTATAGATAATTTTTCCATTTCCAGATCCCTTTATACTGAAGTAGCATATTGATAGCAAAGATGTTGAAGAAAATTAGGATAGAGAAATATATGTATATCACGAAATTGGGGAACTCAGCGCCAGCCTCGATTATCGATTTAGCGAAAACTATCGCTATTATGACCCAAGGGGCTCCACCGGAGATACATCCTATTATATAAAATGTCCAATCGGTCTTTTCGGTAAGCTGATTATGCTTCTCCATCATCAGCCCCATCAAATTCATCACACCGGTGAGTACAAAAAGGGCTATTAACAGTCCTATGTCATAAATTCCAGTAAGCATAGCGATTATCCAAATCATCAAGGAAGCGCTGAACGTATATTCGATCCAACGATAGGGATTCATCTTTTTTTTCAAATATTTTACGTACTTCTTATAGAGACGGGTGGAGATCAATAGATGCGCAGTAGCAGACATGAAAAGGAACAGCGCTACTAGTGGAGCAAGTTGAATATTTCCAATCAATTCTGTTCTCTGTACCAGTGTCTGGGTCATTTCGTCGTACTCTAGAAAAGAAATCCGTAAAGGCCAAGTCCTATCGGTACTCAGATATAACATAAGAAGGCCCTGGATAAAATGCAGAACTGCCATCATACCATTGAACCTTCTCAACTTCTTAAATTTCTCATCATCCGACATCTTTTTCCCCTCAACTGAAACTTTATGAGTTTATAATATATATATTCTTCTTATGAACTAATCCCTGATGAGATAATCTTCACAGAAAAGAGCATCGAGACCGATCTTCTTCATAGAATCGACAGCTTCTTCTGGTGTACAGACTATCGGATCTCCATGAAGGTTATAACTGGTGTTTAGAACGGCTCCTATCCCTGTCTTCTCTTCAAATCTTTTTATTATGGTGTAGAAGGTTTTATTGTCCTCTTTTTTTAAGATCTGAGGTCTGCAGGTACCGTCCACATGAACAGCTGCCGCTAGATCTTCTTTGGCTCTCTCAGCTATATCAAAAGACATCGTCATGAACTTATTAGAGCTAGGAGCTACAAGGTACTCATCTTTGTATTCTTCAAGGATGGTCGGAGAGAAAGGTTGAAAGGGTTCCCTACCGAGTTTCTGATTCAAATCTTTTTTCAACTCTACGTTGGAAGGATCCGCGAGTATAGACCTGTTACCCAAAGCCCTAGGTCCATATTCCATCCTACCCTGGAATAGACCCATCAATTTCTCTTCAGTTAGCATGTTAGATGCAAGGTCCGCCACATCCTCAATCTTTTCCCACCTCAGATCCTCTTCTTCAGATAGTACTGTTTCTACCTGCTCCGTATTGAATCTAGGTCCCAGATACACACTTTTCAAACTTTCTTTCCAATTCCAGTGGTTTTTATCGTCGTTCAACTTCGAGTTCATATAAAGAGCCGCACCCAGAGCCAACCCGCCATCACCCATATTTGGGAATATGTAGCAATTCTGAAAGTTATCTCTCACGAATTTGTTGGCCTTTACGTTTTGAGCGACTCCTCCAGAATAGCATATATCCTCTTTAAATTCTTCTTTTATTTCATCATCTTCTTTGATATTCTCACAGAGTTGATCGAGCATATCTTCGAGATGCTTCTGGGCTGAAGCAGCAATTTTTGTCGCTTCATCCCATAGTTCATGATCTTTTTTACCATCTCTAAGCACGTTTGAGCATTCTTCTTTTCGATTTAAAGGAAAGTCCGTTTTCTCGGAGAGTTCCTTTACCGATTCCGAGCCAGTGACTTCAAGATGGTTATCGAATCCCAAACCGTCCACTTCGATACAGTCAGCAAAATCATGATATTCTTCGCCTGTATAGTAAGCGCCTAAAGCCATCACCTTGCCCTCATGCCTCATCGGAACGAATCCTAGCATCTCCGTTACAGAGGCGTAAAAGTCACCAAGCGAGTCAAGATAGGACGATTCAACTATTTTCTTTAAACCTCCACTTTCTCCGAGATATATAGCTGAAGAGATACCGTCTCCGGCGGCATCGATGGTTAGAACTAGGCTTTTTTCCCATCCCGAAGTGAAGTATGCACCAGCGGCATGAGCATCATGGTGATTTACCGTGATGATTTCAACATCGCCTACTATCTCTTTCAAACCGTTTTTGAGTTTCAAAAGCCGCTTTTTATTCCTGTAGATACCCGCTACTGCTATCTTATCAATTTCATTGCCTTCTAATCCTGATAACCTGATCACTTCTCTTATCGACTTTTCTGGGAATCCTCTATGGTATTTTTCTCTACTGAGGCGTTCTTCATTTACCGCGTGGATTTCATCGTCATGAATCAATGCTGCACCTGCATCATGGCCGTCGTAAACCCCAAGTATGGTTTTCATCGCTAGTTTTAATGGCATAAGTCAGTTAAAATTCTTCTTCTTATGCCAACCATAATATACGAGCTTCGGTTTTAGAAATGCCATGAAAAAGACGCTGATCACCGCGGGAGTTCACGGCGCAGAGATAGGTTCCGTCCTCATCGCTAGAGAGATAAAAGGTTGGGTCGAGAGTCAAGATATTACTGATGTAGAGGTGATCCCTGAAGTCAATCTAGAAGCTGTCGAAAATAAACAGAGAGAGAACCCCGAAGATGGAAAAGATCTGAACCGCATCTTCCCCGGAGATGAGAACGGTACAAAATCAGAACGTATAGCTAATCGTATCTTCCAAAAAGCAAAAGATTTCGATCGCCTTATCGACCTTCACACATATGGGAAAAACAGCCGTTGTGTTCCATACATGCTGACTAACCTGAAAGAAGATTATAATAGAAAATTTTGCGAAAATGTGGGCTTGAATAATGCGGTCCAAACAGGAGGTACCGGAGGTCAGTTATTCATAGAAACCTCGAACTTAGGCATACCTTCGATGATCATCGAAGCAGGAGGCGCTGAATGGTATAGGGATGAACTAGAAAGCGTTAAAAGAGCAGTTTTAGGTTTCATTTTTGATCAGGAGATAGATGATGAAGTCACTTATTATGAGTATTATGAAAGGGTAAGGCCCGATTCCCAGGGATTTTTCGAACCTAAAAAAGAGCTTGGAACGCCTGTAAAGAAAGGCGAGATATTAGGTCTTCTCGCCGAAGAACCGGTCAGAGCTCCTTTTACGGGCTTTATCCTTGGCCTGAAGACGCCCAGCGAATATCGACCGGAAGATGAGAGTATTGCGGCAGTGGCTAGAAAAGAAAGATAGTTACTGCCTCTCTAGCTGGGATTCTATCATCTCCTCCACTTCCTGGAGAAACTCCTCTTCCTTACCATCGGGAATCAAAGCACCCGCGGCGATATCGTGACCTCCGCCTTCCCCCCCGACTTTTTTGGAACATTCGGTCATCACCGAGGAAAGGTCCAGTCCATCGTTTACCAGTTTTTTCGTTGCTCTAGAAGATACTTTGACGCCTTCTCTTTCCCCAGACTTTGCGAAAGCGAAGATGGGCAGTCTTCTATCAACGTCGCCAGAACTGAGAACCATACCGGCGACAGTCCCAACCACTGTATCTGGGATCTTTTCTCCACCATGGAAAAATTGAAGATGTTCTCTCTCCTCGACACCGGTCGATTCAACGTGCTGTAAACTATCTACAAGGACTCTCCGATGTCCTTCAAGAAGTGATCTTGCCTTTTCAAGATTCTTTTCTCTATCTCCCAGGCAAACTTTCAAACCTATATCACCTTTCTCATATCTTCCGCAGGAATTCAACAATGTAGAGAATTCCTTAGCTTCGTGAAGCATGCTACCTCTTTCTTCATCAGGGAATTCATACACCTCTCCAACGAGACTTTCAGCATATCCTACAGGATATCCTCTATCCAGCATCCTTTTCGCCAGTCCAGATAAGATCCTTCTTTTTTCCTCCTTGGAAAGATCGTACCATTTTCTCCAAGTACCTTCCTCTTTTAGAGATATCTCATTCTCCACCAAAAAGTTGGTACAGGCTGGTTCTTCTCCTGTCAGGCCGGGGAGTATAGGGTCTGAGGCATATTCTAATAGTTTTGGAAGAGGCCTACTTTCAATACCGTATAATGCAGCATCCTTCTTTTTAACAACCACTCCCGCATCTATTCCCTCTTTTAATATCTCTCTATTTTTTCCCACCAACTTGTTATCTTCCGACGCTTGAAGATCACCAACAGCGCCGACTACAGCTAATTTACTCAAATCTTTATTATCTTTATTCATCTCCTTTGCGACCATGTAAGTTGTACCGGCACCTGAAAGTTCTTTAGCCCCGTCAAATCCATATCGATGGGGATTTAGTTCCAAGATACTAGAGCTTCCATAATTTAGGATGTTCTCGCGTTCATCCGACTTCGGAGGTCCAGATCTACCTTGAGGCTCATGATGATCAGTGATAATACAATCGATCCCTTCAAGATTGTTCAACTGTCCACTTCCAAGATCCGTGAACCATATCAATCTATCTTCGTTATAGTTCAACTCGTCTATTTCGCTCTCATCGAGCTGTTTGACGAATTTCACCTCCGCGTTTTTAGCGGCTCTTTCAAGAGCTTTGTAGGCTATGCTTGCCGAAGTTATACCGTCGGCATCTATATGTGATATTATCTGGATCTTTTCGTAGTTCCTGATTTTTTGCGCTAACTGTTGGGCTTTTTCTCTCACGAATCTTGCGTACCTCCTGAAAGGTAAATAAATGTTATTCCTCCTTTCGTCGCTGCAAATCCGGTCGAAACATCAAAAAATTTCATATAGTATCTAAGGTTAAATAATATCGCGTATGGATACAAATTTTACGGCGAAGGAAAAAGTTCTCGTACATTTGCTCGATTACTACGGGAATGAAGAGGGATACGCACTCCCTGTAGAATTGACTCAGGAAGGGATAGCGGAGCGCTTAGATCTCAAACAGAATACCGTATCATATGCTGTAAGGACCCTTGTGGATGAAGACTTACTGAGGGAAGAAACTCGTAGGGTAAAAAATAAAAAACAGAAAAGAAAAGCTTACTTCCTCACAGAGAAGGGGTTCAAGAGAGGAAAGAAGACAAAAGAAAAGATGGCGGATACAGAAGTCGACATTATCCGTGATAGTGAGAAAAGTCCGATCAAACTCGGGGAGATAAATGCCTACTTTCAAACCAACCTTTCATTGTTGGAGATAATCCGGAGGATCGAAAATGATTGTTCATTAGAACCCGAGAAAGAAAAAGAGAAGCGATCTTTCAAAGCATATCTCAAGGATTTAACATCATCAACTCAAAAGGAACATCCAAAATTCGATGAGTTAATGGATGCATGGGAAAAAGAAGAAGATATCATATCGGTTGTCGGCGAACAGTGCACAGGTAAGACAACACTATTAAGCAAATTGGCCGATGAGATAAAAGAAAATAACAACGTTTTTTATTTTAATATCAAGAATTGGCATGACCCGATGCATCTTTGGGGAAGTCTATCTGAGTTTCTTGAGAAATGTGGAAAGCATACTCTTTCTTCATATTTGAAATCCGCCGATAGATTGGATGCAGAGGAAAGAATCAAACGTTTCTTGAAAGATATTAAAGATCTAAAGACAGTTTTTATCTTCGATGATATCCATGCTAGCGAGAAGCTCTTCGAAATTATAGATGATGTGATCTCTAGAAAAGAAAAAACTAATTCTTCAAGATTTGTTTTGTCAAGAAAGACCGAAGACACTGATACTTCCTTCGAAGGTGAAGAAAAGATCTTACTGGATTCAAATAATGTTCTTTTTAACGTTTTGAAAGATTACTATGATGATCCGGAAAGTATCGATTCATTAGGCGATGTTTTAGATTATTATATAACTGATGAAGAATATTGGGCCCTAGCCCTCCTCTCAGTCTTCAGAGAACCGATTAACAAAAATGCTTTATCCCGATTAGAACCGGTGACTACAAACATGGTGAAAAATCTTATAGATACACCTCTTGTCGATATCACTAAAGAAGAAAAAAATATACATATCCATCCCTTTATAAGAAAGGACATCAGGAACTCTTTGATTTTCGAGGAACTGAATTGGCTTCACGAGATAGCATCTGAATATTATATAGACGAACCCTTTAAGGGAGAAAGGCAGACTATTGAAAAATTATACCACACGCTAAAAGCAAAGAAATACGGATATTTTAAAGAGATGATGGCCGAAGAGGGTAATAACATCTTGAACAAAGGATATTATGATACTATCATACGACTGATAGAGGAGTTTGAGGGGAAGGATAAGGACCATTTCATAACGTTCATCAAAGCGGAAGGTTACAGGAGAAAAAATCTTTACGATCAAGCTCTAGAATCATACAGTAAGATAATTGAGTCGGATGAAGAAGCCTTCCTGACCGCTAGAGCATACATAGGTTCGGCGTCTACAAATGAATTACAAGGTGAATACGATAAAGCTTTCTCTGAATATGATAAAGCTAGGGAAACTGCAGAAAAAATAGAAAACAAATCGAAAAAGGAAAAATTGGTCGGCAAAATATTATTCAGACAAGGATATTTACTGAGTGAAATCGGCAGGTATTCAGAAGCGGAAGAACTTCTTTCTGAAGCTATAAATACATTGAAAGAAGGAGAACATTCCTTAATGGCTACGGCCCATTTTGTGATGGCAAGGATAAAAAAACTGAACGGCGATTGGGACAGATCGATCCATTATTTTGGAAAAGGATTGAAACACTGGGAACAGATAAAAGAAACGTATCAGAGGATAGGCGGTCTAAAAGAGATCGGTTCTTTCTACACTATCCTCAGAGAACTCAACAGTGCAGAGGAATATCTTAAGGAAGCGATCGACACCTCTGAAAGATTTGGATACTGGGACTTAAAAGCTTCGGCCCTTATATCTCTAACGGAATGTTACCTTGAAAAGAGAAAGATAGAAGAAGCTATCCAGATGGGTAAAGAGGCAAAAGAACTTCTAGATGATATCGAGGATGAAGGCGGAAAAGCACTCACACATACATTACTAGGAAACGCCTATGCCATTTCTGACCAACTGGAAAAAGCAGAAGAACACTATAATAAATCTATATCACTTTACCAGAAGATGGGGGCTTCATACAAACTTGGTTTGGCTTATTTTTCGATGGCAAAATTGAATGAAAAAAGGGATAACAAGGAGGGTATAGCGGAAAATTACAGAAAAGCGATCCTATCATTTTCAGGTAGCGGTGCGAATTGGATGGCAAAAAAAGTTGAAAAAGAGATGGAAAGTATACCTATCTCGATGTGAAACGGTTGATAAAATGGCAAAGCTAAGCAGAGAACTGATGAAAGATCTGATATTTGACCAAAAGATCCAGGATGAAAGCGTGGTGATGGGGCCCGCATATGGTGAAGACGCCGCAGTTATAGATATCGGGGATTTCTACATGGTCATGCATTCGGATCCTATATCAGGTGCGATAGACAATATCGGGTGGTTGGCTATTAACATCGCAGCGAATGATATAGCCGTTTCTGGAGCATCCCCAAGATGGGGTCTTCTAACCTTGCAGTTTCCAACCGATTACAATAAAGATATGATCAGGGAAGTGATGGTCGACCTGCACAAAGCTTCTCAAGAACTCGATATAGAGATAATAGGCGGACATTCTGAGGTAATAGAAAAGATAGAGAACCCTCTGATAACGACCGCTTTGATAGGAACTACTAGAGAGCCGATATACACCAAAGATTCTGAGCCCGGAGACAAGATTGTGCAGATAGGAGAGGCCGGGCTGGAGGGGACTTGGATACTCGCCTCTGATTTTGGTGTAGAACTCAAAAAAATGGGTGCGGATAGTAAAACTTTAGAAGAAGCGAGGTCCTTGAAAGAAGATATCAGCGTCGTAAAACAAGCCCTCGATATAAAAAACAAGGTAAATTCGATGCATGATCCTACTGAAGGAGGGATCCTCCAAGGTCTTTATGAGATGGCCTACGCATCTAAAAATGAATTCTTAATACATTCTCGACCTGAATTGAAAGATATAAGCATTGAGATATGCGATAAATTGGGTTTGGACCCTTTAAGACTTATTTCCTCCGGTTGTCTTTTAGCTACGGTCCCTGAGTCAAAAGACTTGAAGACGGGAAGGGTGATCGGAGAAGTGAAAGAAGGAGATCCAGAGGTGATCTACGAAGGAGAAAGAATCGAACCCGTAAAAGAGGACGAACTATTCAGAGCGATAAGATCATTGAGTTGAGATCTATTTGAATTGCTTCTTCGGACGAAATGCTTTTAATCGATCCTGAGGTTATCTAGAACATGGATAAAAGAAGTTTGCTAAAAAAGGCAAATTATTACTATATAACAGATGGTGAGTCTAAAATATCTGTGTTAGATCAGGTTAGGACCGCGGTAAAAAACGGTGTAAAGATTATCCAATATAGGGAAAAAGGCAAAAATGACAGAAAAAGATACGAGGAACTTAAGAAAATCACAGATATCTGCGATGAGAAAGCACTTTTGATAGTGAACGATCGTACGGATTTGGCCCTCGCCGTCGGTGCCGACGGAGTACATCTTGGGCAGAACGATCTTCCTCCGCGGGCAGTATCAAAATTTGCTCAAGACTTGCTGATCGGAGTGTCGACGCATGAGATCGAACAGGCTGAAGAAGTTCCGAGCGTGGTAGATTATCTAGCAGTGGGGCCTGTTTTTAGAACGGAAACGAAGGAGGATACAAGTCCTGAGCTGGGTGTTGAAAGGGCAAAAGTCATAGCTGATTCAGTCGATATACCGACTGCAGCTATTGGAGGTATCGAAAAAGATGATCTGGAAACTCTATCAGAGTCCTTCGATATGATATGTGCCATATCTAACGTAACACGAGAAGGTGACCTTTCTGAAAGGATAAGTTATTTTGAAGAAAAGATAGCTGAGGTTAAAAGGAGATAAAAATGGATAAATTATCTGATATCGGAGAATTCGGTCTCATAGAGAAGATAGCTAAAAAGTTCGAGGGGCACGATGAAGTCTATAAAGGCATCGGAGACGATTGCGCTGTATTAGAAAACGAAGAAGATTATACCCTCATGACCACCGACATGCTGGTTGAGGGAGATCACTTCAATCTAGATTGGCAGACACCTTGGCAGATAGGATGGAAATCGATCATAGTGAATATCTCGGATATCGCCGCCATGGGCGGTTTGCCCAACTGGGGTCTTGTTTCTATCGCGTTCCCCGAGGATATAGAAGTGGATTTTGCAGAAAGTATTTTTGATGGGATGGCCGAAGCCTCTGAAAAACACGGTTTGAAAATAATAGGAGGGGATACTACACATGGTGATCTCTTGACGATCAATGTAGCGGTCATAGGAAAGGTAGAAAGAGAAAATCTATGTATGAGAGGCGATGCGGAGATCGGTGACTTGATTTGTGTTTCTGGAGATTTGGGAAAAAGTTGGGCGGGATTAGAACTCTTTCGTGCGGGAATGAAGGGATATACTGATTATTATCTTCAACCTAGATGTCGGTTAGAAACAGCTAGACAGATAGCGGCTGATGTCAACGCTATGATAGATGTTAGCGATGGATTATCTTCAGAAGTGAGACATATATGTGAGGAAAGTGATGTGGGTGCTGAAGTCGAAAAGGAAAAGGTACCAATATCTGAAAAAACTAGAAAGGCAGGAAAAAAACTGGATATGGATCCTATGAGATGGGCGCTGTATGGAGGAGAGGATTTTGAATTGGTCTTTACTATCCCATCCGAGCGGTTTACTAGGATAGATAAAGAGAATGCGATAGTGGTGGGCAAGATCGTAGAAGAAGGCATGTATATAATAGACGGTGAAAGGAAGGAATTAGGCGGAGGATACGATCATTTCAGCTGATCTAGTTCAGATGAGTTTTTTTCTCTTTTTGAGAAGATACGTTTCGTAGCCGATATCCTCCCAAAATTTTACTGCTCTTTCATTTTTAGGGGAAACTGTAAGGACAGCGACATCGACACCCTTCTTTTTAATCCATCTTTCTGCTTTATCTGTAAGTTGGGTCCCCACTCCTTCCCCTCTTTTTTCTTCCTTGACGAAGACATCCAATATCATGCCGACATAGGTATCTTCGAATATCCCCATCCTTTCTCGGATCACTACATTCAAAAATCCTACGAGCTTACTTTCCTTTTCTGCGACGAAAGTACACATACCCTCTCTATCTAGACCTTCTTCAACGAATTTTGTCCATTTTTCTCGACAATCTTCCGCTAATTCATATCCCCGCATCATTTCTTGATGAGTTGATGCTAGGCTGTACCACATATTTACGATCTCATCTAGATCATCTTTTTTAGCTTTCCTGATACAAAGGCTCATTTTCTCACTCATCTTTTCTTGTAGTAGATAGTAAGAATGAGGAACAAATATAAATATTTGAAGTATTTCCTCCACTGTGTTAGTCTCGGAATTAGGTTCTTCCGAGGATAAAATTATAAATAGA
>Ga0207421_10001845_pt1 | contig 26916 bp, 39 predicted proteins | sample SodLakKL_010_SED_4_FD_187542 | JGI IMG/M metagenome (GOLD analysis project Ga0207421, IMG submission 187542) | Alkaline sediment microbial communities from Lake Tanatar, Kulunda Steppe, Russia - 8KL_010_SED (SPAdes) (version 2) | ecosystem: Environmental > Aquatic > Non-marine Saline and... | reverse complement strand
AGGTAGCCGTCGACGAACACGAGCCGGTAGCCACTCGCGGTGTCGTCATCTGCTACTGGAGCGATTTGGGCATTCGTCGGCACCTCATCGGGCTCTGTGCCGATATCCCGCTCCGCCGCAGTCCCCAGATCACTATTCGTCGGTACGTCATTATCCCCGGTGCCGGTGTCGGCTTGCGACGCCGTGCCTAGATCCCCATTCGTCGGCACTTCATCGGGCTCTGTGCCTACATCGCGGGTGTACGCACTCCCTAGCTTCTCGACGAGCTTATTCCATTCCTCTTTAATCCAGGAGAACCGCTCATTCACCGGGACATCCCAATTAGTCTCTCCTCTTGGGATGTCCTCATATTCCAGCTTCTCCGGCTCCTCTGCCATTACTGCTTCTCCTCAATCTTCATGCCCCAGACCAGAAGAAGACTATCCTGACTGAACTTCTCGAAAGTTCCCGTCAGAAACCGGGCGGACATATCCCCGCGATTATCCGGGTCAGTTTCCGGGTCCTCATCACTCGTCTGATTCTGGTTGAAGATTCCGGCCTCCTCGACGGTGCCTGTCCAGTCTTCCTCGAAGAGGCACTGCCAAGTGATTTCGTCGTTCGTCCGGTCCTTCTGAGTGAAGCCCCGGCGAGCCAACTCCGTACCCTGGAGATCAGTCTGCCCTAGTTCCGGGTCATTACCGGACGTCCCAACCGCAATGCAGACCGGAGCCGGCTTATCCCCATCATCATTGAACAGAGACGCCAGATTCGCCCGACCCACATCCGTCACCAGATTGTCCTTCTCGACCTCCTTCTTCACGTTGCCGTTCTTATCGACCAGCTTCACGCGAACAAAGCCCTTCATGCTGATGGTTGCCTTCTCACCCATTTCTCACTCCAATTTTCCGCACATTAAACCAAAACGAGACTGCCCAAACCGAAACTCCCCGAAGCCCCGGTCCAGCAAGTCTCCCACACTTACTTCTCCGTCGCCTGGAACTGTCGCCTGGGAGCTAGTTACATCGTCCAGAACAACCTCTCCAGTCGCCGGAACAGTCACCTCCCGTTGGAAGGAAACCTCTGATGCTACTTCCACCTTGCCGCTTGCAGGAATGGAAGGCTGAACTCCAAGGTAATCTTCTAGGATTGCAGAATCGGAGAACTCTCCACGCTCGACACCCTTGGTAAACCAGTATTCTACCGCAAGTCTTCCGTCCGGATTGTTAGTATGATGCCCGAAGTACCGGGTGCCGAATCCGTAAAGGCCGAATCCTCCCGCCGATCTGTTGACCGTCCCTGTCTTCCGGTCGATGGAGTCTGGTCCAGAGACGGCCACCTCTCCTTTTTCCAGAGGAATGGTCGGCTGGACCCACGGAGAATCACCAAGGAGCGCAGAATCCTCGTACTCGTCCCGCTCGACATACTTGTCAAACCATGACCCAACCTCCACCTCATTATAGGCTCGGTTTGTACCTTCTTTGGAGGTATCGGTCTCTTTGACCAAAGCCTCATCTTCCTTGGGAACCCTCGGTTGCGAAGAATGTAGATCCTCAGCTAGCGTGGAGTCCTTCTCCTCCCCGCGCTCTGAGAATTTACTTGCCCAAGAATCCAGATGAAGCTCCCCGTCAAAAGACCCTCGCTCAAGGGAAGCCTTGACTCCATGCAAAATCTCAGAAAAAGGAGCAACCTCACTGAACCCTCGGGCCCTCCGAAGGTTCACATATTCCAACGAGAGTTGCACGGAATCCACAAGGTTCCCCTTCTCAGAGTAAACAACCCTGGGGATTTCCTCTGGATGGACTGTGTTGGGGATCGCACCGCTGCGCGGGACGGAGAATCCAAACCCCTTCTCACCGAAGGTATAGTTGCCAAACCCAGCAAGCAACACCCCGGCCCGGAGGACAGGCATTCTCCAGAAAGAATCGGGAAGGTAGGTAAAGGAGGCTACATCAGAGAAAACCCGGCGATCCATGCCGGTGCTCTTCGGCCTCAGATCGAAGTCAGTATCAACCGTTTTGGAATCGTCGAAGAATTGAGCAGGAGCCTCGGACTCCGAGACAGAAACCTCTGCCTGCTCGGATTCTCCGAACTCCTGCTCCTCAGCATCATGCTCCTCGAAATCAGTATCCCTTTTGGTACTCCGAACGCGCATCAGCGAAACCTATCTGGGTCGTCGGATTAGCCTCACTGTACCTGCTATCCTCGTTGAACATTTCCTCAAGATTCCGCTGGAACATGGCGTTCCAGTGTTCGTAGATTATCTGCGTATCCTCTCTGACCCAGCCAGCAAAATTCATCATCGTCCGGGCCAGCAGAACGTCCGGGGCATACTCGATAACCCAATTTGTGCTCTCGGGATCGAAGGACATGTCCGAGTACCGAGTATAGAGAAGCTGCCCCTCGTAATCCCGATCAGCCTTGACATCCAGATGGAGTTGAGCCCGACCTTCCAGCCAGTATTCTTGCGGGACCCCTTTGTAGGGTTTCGGGAAGTCCCGCCCATACATCTGCCGAAGATAGTAGAACTGCTCATTCTCCGTCAGCCGAATCCACTCTATCCTCTTGAGGTTGGCCGGGAGCCCAATGCGCTGCTGACCCTCCTCAACGGAGAATTCAGCAAGCCGCTCCATGTACTTCCAATCCCACTGGCGCTCAATCTGGTGGAGCGCCATCCGAATCATCCGATCCAGAACAGTCGTGGTAGAACCGCTATTCTCCTCGTACAGAGGAGTCTCCGGTTCGTCGCCCCTTGCCAGGGTATCCTTGACCAGCTCCCTGAATTCTCCGTACAGCATAGCTAGTCGTCCCGCTTAATTCGGGTATGACCCGTGGAAAACCTTTTGTCCGTCTCCTTGACTTCTCCCGTCTCGTCATCGACGTAGGCGCTGGGACCGAACCCCAGACCATCAGCGATGGCGTTCAGAACCCGGTCCCTCCAGGTTAGCTCATCCGGATCGCCGTACCGGCTTCTCCGGTTTTTTGCCATACTGTCGTCCATCTAAACCTCCTAACTAAAGAGGCCGCCTCCACGATCATCAGCCCCGTCGAACCGATCCTGGGCCCGAAGGTCGTCCTCCTTGAGCTGCATCTCGCGCTCCCGCGCACGGGCAGAATCAATGTCGTACTTGGCCTGGGCATCAGTCGGAGAGCCTTCATACCAGGTCCAAGCCATATTCCCAAGGCCACCAATCATAGCCGTCCAAGGAATGGCACCTTTACTCCCGGTGAGACCACCAACGGCAGCACCGCCGCCTAGCCCTTCAATAAAGGCGTCCCACATGGAACTCCTGTGCTGTTCGTGGCCTCGGCCCTTATGGATGTCCGGCTGGTTTTCGATTGTTACGTCACTTCTAGGCATGACTACCCCCTACCCTCCAAAGGCCGTGCCACCCGGCTCGCCATACTGGCGACCAGCACGGTTAATCTCCTGCTCGCGACGGGCCAATTCTTGCTTCGCAAGTTCCCTCTCCAGAGGCAGGTAGCTCTCCCTGGCCAGCGTGTGGAGATCGCCCTGGTGCATCCGGTGGATGTTCGACGGATCAATCGGAGTAAGCTGCTGACCATCCATCTCCGGGCGAGTCTCTTCCCCCATCCCTGTGACCGCGCCGATCTCCCGATCCGGCATAGCCACCTTATGCGGCCCAAAATCATCCGGAAGCACACGCTGGCGAGCCAATTCTTGCTGAGCCAACCGCTTCAACTCCGGAGTCACACCTTCCGGCTGCCTGGGAACCTCATACCCCATATTCTCCATGGCCGTCTTCCGGTCATCCATGGGGACATTAGTAAACGCATCCCAGGCCTGCTGCCGCTGCTCCTCCGACATTGCCGGTTCACCACCAAGGCCGAAAACGCCTCCTTCCGTCCCTTCCAGTTCATCCTGCCTGAACATATTGACTTCGTCGGCATACGCCCTGGCCAGTTCTTGGCGCTGACGCTCGGCCTCTGGAGTCTGCCACCCAGAATCCAGCCCTTGAAGCATAATCTCCTTATCCAGAAACCGCTGAGGCTCGTCAGCCTGCCGCCTCTGGGTAAGGTCTACCAACTGCTCCCGGTTCAGATCCGCAATTCCGCTTTGCGGCATGAACCCGCCAGTAGCCTCTACCGGATCATTAGAGTAAAGCTCCTCCGGAGACTGCCGGGGCTGCTGGAATCCCTGCTGCTGCGCCCTATTCTGTGCCATGGCTATTCTCCTTCCCCTTCTTCTTCAAGCTGATACCGCTCCGGAATATCCGGCGCTTGCAGGTGGCCCAACTGTAACATCGCCATAGCCACATCCGGAGGAAGACCAGGGTAGTTCCGAGCAACGTCCAGGCGACGCTTCTCCTCGTCCCAACGATCCCGCTGTTGGCCAGTAGGTGCCGGAATTCTCTCCATTACCTGCTTGGCAGCAGGATTAGGCCGACGAGGCTGAATCTCACCCTCACCGCCTTGCGGAAACCCCAAATCTTCCGCACTAACAGGGTCAGGCTTATCCGGGGAGGCCGCAATCTGATTAAACGCCTGCTGCCCAGGCGTCATTTCCATCGTCTCCATGATAAGCGCAGCCTGATCGTCCGTGACCTTGTCCCCGGTACCTCTCAGACTGCCACCGGGGCTTCTTGTTCCACCCTGGAAGGCCCTGCCTCTGGCTTGCCGTTCTTGGACGTTGGCCCCAGCAAATTCCAATTCCTGATTGTTTCCGCTCGTCCTATCAATATGGGCCCGTTCAGTCCCTCCCTTTCTGGAAGTACCTCCACGGCCCCAGCTATCAGGAGTCGGCATACTAACCTCCAAATTTCTCCGAGGTTAAAAAGAAGGGAGGGGATTCTCCCCTCCCTTCCGGCCTTAACTAGTCGGACCCTCGTAGTCCTCGTTAACCTCGTCAAAGAGGGTGGTACCAGTCCGGAACATCGGATCAGTCTCGTCGCTGTAGCCAGACTCCAGCTCCGGCGGCTTCTCCGTCACATCCTCCTTAGCAGCCGAGGTCAGGCCCTTGATGAGCATGTGATTCTCCGGATGGTTCACCTCGATACCAGCCTCAGTGAGGTACCCGGCCTTCATGCCGTCCATGTCATTCTCCTGGAGGTCCCGCTGATACTTGGTATCAGCACCCTCGAAAGGCCGGTACCGGATATGCTCCATATCCAGCACGAAGCCCCAGGAGTTAAGACCCTGGAAGTTGGCACCGCCCGGAGCGTAGTTGAACAGCGGATGGGTCTTGAGAACCAGCGTGCCGAAGGGAGAGAACAGCCGGGACACATTCATCCCGTACTCCCGCTGGTTGGTATCAAGCTCCATGTAGGAGCTATACCGGACCGCCCGCTGGATAGTCTGGAGGGCCTGATTGCCGAGGATCATCATCTTCTCATCGGAACCCCAGAGGAAGGCGTACTTCATAATCTCTTCGAGGTCCCAGAGAGTGATGGAATTCCCCTCGACATCCCAGACTCGCTCATGACCAGCGGCCTGCTCACCGAACTCCTCGATGAAATACTGGATACCGCCGGTCAGACGCATCGGCTGGCCGTTCCGGAAACCCTCGTACCGGCGACCGAACCAAAACGCCTTCTCCATCTCGATCCCGTGAAGCTCCAGGCACTCCCGCCGGGCCTCATTCACCTGCTCCCGAGTACGGAGCCGGGTCTTGGAGGCCGTCCGGGTCATCTCCAGAGTATTCCGGAAAATCTGGGTGTAGTTGTACCGCTTCACCGGATCGTAGTTGATGCCGGTCGGGGCCGTGGAGCCTTCCTCATTGGCCGAACCGACGATCAGGACATAGGGGTTCGTGTCACTGGCGGTGGGATCGAAGGCAGCGGCCTTGCTCCCGGTGTCCGCGAACCCGCGCTCGACCTGGAGGTCTTGCCCCGAAACGCCATCTTGCGTCACAAGGCAAATCTCGCCAGTCTCCTCGATCCGGATGATGTGGCCAGCCATAAGCTGACCCTCACCGCCATCCAGGCTCAGATTCCCGGAAGTCCCCGGATCAGCGGAAAGCTGGAACCGCTGAGAGGGCATCTGCTTCTCCCACCAGTAGAACTCCGGGTCGTCAGTCTTGCTGGTCCGCATCTGGGAAGTCAGACCCGTCAGGGTCATCTCCCCGTTCGGCCAGTTCATCAGGATGCCTTCGCGCCAATTCTTCGGGCGCTGGCCTTCAACAAAGTTGCCGGTATGGCGAAGCCCTTGGATTGCCATTTTCTACTCCTTAATCAAAGCCAGACATGAGCGTTTCAGCGATCAGGGAATCTTCCGTATGCGTCTGGGTGGAGCCACTAGGCCGAGCATTCTGGGAAGTCTGATGCGGAGGCTGACTCCGGCCCTGGCTCTGGCTCCGCTGAGAAGCCCCACCAGGATTCTTCCCTTGGGCAGCCAGCCGAGCCCGGTACTGCTCCACGCGCTTGGCGATGGTGTCCCGAAGCTCCTGGTCCCAATTACTCTTGCCCATCTGCTCCGCAGTAACCCGGCCAATCTCCTTGACAATCGGGCGCAGGAAAGGATCGTCGTGGTCAGGATAATTCGAGTAGTAATCCTGATACACAGTCTGAGCCTGCTGCTGGAGCTGCTGCTGTTGCTCCTTCTCCGTCATGTTGCGATTCTGCAACTGAACGGAAGCCTTCACAGCAGCCTTCTGGGCCTCCCGCATTTCCTGCCGGAATTCCTCCCGCAGGGTCTTGTGGATATTCTGCCCAGCCCCCTTGAGAACAGCAGACAACGCCTGCTTCATCTGCGCGGGGTCCTCAGACTGCATTGCCTGGACGATTCCATCCGGGATATTAAAGTCGTACCCCGGAAGTTCTTCCTCTTGCTGCTGGCCCTCCTGCTCTTGCTGCTGGCCGGATTCCTGCTGCTTGCCCTGATTGAGCATGTAGCCCTGCATCTGGGCAAGCTGCGTCTTTAGACGCTCCAGTTCCCTGTCTCGCTCATCCGGCTCGGGCTTCGTCTTCGCTTCACCGGCCTGCTGGGAAGATTGCGGCTGGGATTCCTGGGCCTCTTGACCCTCAGTAGACTCCCCACCGGCCTCTTCCTCAGTCGGTTGTGTGGCCGATTCGTCGAACGACCCGCCTTCGGACGAGCCTTCCTCTCCTCCCTCGGGGATTTCCCCGCGGAAAAGAGCCTCTACATCACTCGGAACACCGTACTCGTTCTCGGCACCCTCATCCATCGCTATTCTCCTCCACGGTTAGTTCACGCAGCCTACCAATGACGTATTCTACCCCGTCAGTCATGCCCTGCTGGTAGTAGAATCTAGCCACTTGCTCCGTGGAGGTCACATCCATCCGCCTCATCCCAAGGATTCTCTGGAGGTTCTCCTGCTGAATCACCCTTATTGCCTCCTTGAAGGCGGGATGGTAAAGCAGATGGTTCAGGTCCCTCCGGTGTTCCAATGGAATTTCCCGAGCTGGCTCGAAGCCATTGGGATTTTCCGTGATGTCATCTTCCATTTTACCCTCCACGGAGTCTTAGTCAACCAAGCTGGTCCACGAGAGCGTCGATGCCCTGGCCCCCGCCGGTCTGCGGTGGGGCAGCCTCCCTAGGCATTTCACCGACATTCTCCGGCATTCCACCGGCCACTCCCACGGCAGCTTGCTGGAGTTCCTGTGGGTCCATTCCGGCCTGACCAGCAGCCTCCTGCAACGGAGCAACCTGACCCTGAGCCTGCATACCCTGAATCTGCTCCTCCGTGGCCACTTGGTCGATCCGCATGGACTCCAGATTCTTCACACCGCCAAGCTCGGCAATGTGCTCGAACACCCGGCGAATGTCATACTGCTGGCGAAGCTCCTCATCCCCGGCAATCACCTGGAAAAGCTCCTGCCAAATCTGGAACAGCGCCGTCTTATCCATCGGCAGAGTCCCATCATGGACAGGGTAGTAGAACTCCCCAGAGATATGCTCCGGGCCGATGTGGAGCGGCTGCTGTCTCCCCTTCTCCCCGACAATCTGAATGTAGAAATCATCGGAGAGATACTGCTGGAAGTTCATGCTCATCATTTCCGTCAGGTCAACGAGCGCCTGAGCGGAGATGATTCTCGCCTGACTGGCCAGCCTGGAGGCAGCCGCCTCGCTGGTAATCCGGACCTCGGAGGCAGTCTTCCGACCACCCTGGTCCTGAATCCCCATCACGTTGTCCGTCGCAGCGGAGATTTGCTGCCCCAACTGCATGAAATGCTCGGCATCCTGTACATGCTGGGCCGTCACATCCTGCACTTGGAGCTGCTGGATCGCCTGATTCACGTCCTGACCCCAGGCATGACGCTTCAACCGGATAACGCCACCCGGCCCAGGCTGCTCCAAGTCCTGCATTTCCACCTTACTTGGGTCCACGATAATCATATCATTCAGGACCCGGCGGACATTATCCTGATGGGAGTTGATAAGCCAGGAGATTGTGTCCTGGAGCGGGGACAGCATATCCGAGATACCAGGGGAACCGAAGGTCCGCGAGGCCGTGTAGGGCTCCGCAACGCAGACCGGGTGCATATCATGGTCCGCGTCAAACGGCTCTGCCTGGATAATCTGGCTCTTGTTCAGGATGGTGAAGATCCACTTCTCCGGGACCTCTCCGTCTCCGAGGCCCAACTCCTGGGGAATGATCTCCACAGTCCCCTGGTCAAGCTGCCGGAATTTGGTCGTGTGCTGTTCCTGGGACTGCATTCCGGGACCGTAGAGCGGGTCTGAGGAGCCAAAATTCAACCGGCCACCGCCAGCCTCGGTTCCAGACCCCTCCGTAGCCTGATTCTGCGGAATCTGCTCGTTGGCATCATCCACCCACTTGTAGATTCCCTCGGCCTCCAGCCGCTTAATGTGGTGGATACCCTCGAAGCTCCTCCAGAACACATACTCCCCTTTCTTGTTCACCTCGGACATCGGCACCCGAGGATCGGGGAAGAAAAGGAAGGGATCAAGCGTCTCGATGTTATTCCCCTCGAAAGTCGTCCGCTCCTCCCGGCTTTTCTCCAGAGTACCATCTGCCCGGCGCCGGGTAACGGTCCTCATCTTCTTCTTTTTCTCCCACTGCACCTTCATCACGCCCAGATTATACTGCTGGGTCGCGTACAAGAAGGTGTGCATGTGCTTAATCAGCCGGGTCACGTCCGCGTTGAACTGGAGAACTTCCTCCATCATCTCCGCAGACTTGGCCGTCTCGGCCTTATACGACCCGACCTGGAACATCGGCTTCCGGCCAGTGAAGGTGTGCAGCAGGTAGGTCGTGATCGTGGAAATAGTCGCGAACTGATAGGGGATGGTCATGGAGACATTCTGAGGCTTCTGCCCCTTCTCGTTCATCCGCTTCAACTCTTCCTCCCACTCCGGGAGGTTGATGAACGCATTGGTCTTCTTCTCCTGGACCTCCCACCGAGCGTAGAACTGAGACATCTGCCGCTCAGAATACTCCAACCGCTCCTTGAGGTACTTCAAGAGCTTCTCGTGAAGCTCCGAATTCGGCTCCAGAAGGTCAATCGGCCGCTGGAAATCATCCCCTTCCGGGCTTCCTTCCCATTCTTCCCGCTTTCTGACAAGCCCCTTCTCCAACCTCTGTTGGGGCTCGCCCTCCATTCGATCCTGGTCTTCCTCTACTCCGAAAGCCGGATCGTCCTCTAAACCAAGCTGCTCATCCACCATTCTTCATTACCCCGAGTTGAGATTCCGCTGAGTTTCCTCCGGCAGCTCAGTGTTCCGAATTCTCTGCCGGATCGGGTTGACTCTGCCCTTTGTGAGAGCTTCGCTGAGGATTCTGGGATTCTCCAACACGGCATCCTGGGCCGCGGTCCCGGAGTCTGGGACGCCGACATTGGGCGCGGGACCGGGCTGTGGCCCTCCGGGCATGGGTTGTGGTCCGGGTTGCGGACCCCCAGGCCCCGGCTGAGGCCCCACTGGACCCGGCTGCGGGCCTCCGGGACCGGGCTGTGGCCCCGGTTGAGGACCGGCAGGACCGCCCTGGGGCGGCGGCATACCGCCCGACTGCGGTGGTACCTGGCCCTGCATGTCCCCCGGACGCGGCGCGATGGGCGCTCCCTGGGGCATCTGCGGCTGGGCACTCACCCCGCCAGGGCCACCTTGCGGATTCTGAACCCCCGCCATCGGCCCCGGAGCCGCCGGATTCTCCCCCGGAGCAGGCCCCGGCGGCACGTTCCCAGCCGCAGCTACCTCTTGCGGAGTCTTCCCGCGCGCACCTTGCCCGTCCACACCGGGCATCGCATTCACTGGACCCATCGGATTCCCAGGCATAATTCCCTCCTAGTATTGCCAATACCCCGGAATGACCTTATCAATCGGCTCATATTGATCCGCTGCAAGGTCCTCATTCTCCGGAGTAGCCAAGGGAGCAGCCGGATCAAGCAGGCTAACAGCCATGGCTGCGGAGTCCGGCCCGTCTAGCTTCCCGTTCGGAAAGTCTAACAGTTGGGCCTCATAAAGGGAAAACCTCCGCTGGTGGGTGATATACCCCGAGCGATACCTGGGCTGCAAGACACCCTTAATTCTGGCAACCTTCTCATGCTGGTGGGTGATCTTCTGCGGCTCGAAGAACCACGCCTGTCGGAACATTTCTTCCTGGACCAGATGGATCAGCACCGCCTGGAATGAGATCGATTCGATGCCATGGAGCGCGGGGTCAACGTCCCAGCGCTTTGCCAACTCGAAATACTTGTCCACCTGCTCCCGGACGGTAGACTGCCGATCCATCACCTCTACTTCGTAGAAATGGATAATCCCATGCTCCGTCATCCCTGCTACGGAGATTGATGGATGGTCAGACTTCGATGCTTGGGAGATTGCGGGGTCCCAGGCAATGGCCCGGCGGACGGAATCCTCCGTCTTCCTCGGGAAAACCTGGATATATTCGGGCTTGAACGCCTGGTTTTCGGGAGCGCGGACCTGATTGTAGAACTCCAGATAGAAGACATGGAGCATCTGGGCCCTGGCGAACGCCTTTTTCTTGTCTTCTAGGAAGTCCTTGCCCTTCTTGTACCAGAGATCGTTCCCGGCTTTGTCCTCCGCGCCGAACTTAATCACCGTGTAGCGGTGGTCACGTTCCAGATAGGTGGCCAGGGCGTCGGGGTGAAGGAGGGTTGCGAGGGCCACACCGGCGGCTGACTCGTCCAAATCGTCCAGAATTGGCTCCAGATCTCCGTAGTACCACTCCCTCCGCTTCTCCCGGCGGTCGGGTGTCTCGACCGAATCCTTGCTCTCCATGTCGTCCATGATCCATTTGGTCGGGCGCTGCTGCTTCCACAGCATCCCTCGGACCTGCTGACCGCCGCCTCGGGCAACCATCGCACATCCATTCCGCGTCTCAAAGAACTGATCCTGCCACTTCCCCTCCCTCTGCTTGGGCATCAAATCCCCGAAAACCACCCTCAAATTCTCATTAGACTGCAATTCATGCTTGATTGTGTCCACCTGCTGGACCGAGTGAGGCTGGGTTTCGGAGATATAGGCGATATATCGGTGGTCTTGGAAGACGATATTATGCAGGTTGGCGAGGTTCGCGCAGGTAGTCTTGGCGAATCCTCGGGGGATCATTATGAGGGTGAACTTCGAGACGAACATCTGCGGGGCGCCTTCCCCCGTCAGATTGAAGATTTTGTGCTCATTCCCCTCCTCGTCGAAGTATGTGAAGTTCTCCTCGATCCATTCGAGGTCCCCGTAGCGGAGTAGGAACTCGCATTTCCGGAGCAGAATGGCCAGGATTCCCCGGTGGAGAGGGGCGATTGGGCATAATCCCCACTCCCCATCTTGCCGTGAGGCAGGGAACCAATGGGGTACGAAGGCCCGAGCGAAGGCCACAGGGTCCTGATAAGTGTCTATCAGTAGATGTTGGATGTCCTCGGAGACTCCCACGCGCTTTCTCCTCTCTATATGAAGAGGTGCCAGAGCCGGGCATCAGGCCCATCGAGGGCCAACATCCGGTCAGAATCCTCTGGGCCCCGGCCATCCGGCTCCGAATGAATGATTTTGGCGATCAGAAGCCGCTTGAAAGGCATTTCGTAGAGCTTCGAGAGCAATTCTGCGTACTCGGAGAGCTGATCCCAGGCGTTCTGGACCTCTGTGTGCTTGATTTCGGCCACCAGACCCTCGGATTCTCCGACCAAAACGGCGTCAGGCTGGCGATGGAAGACCTTATTCCCGCTCTGAACCCTCATCCAGGGGCCGAACATCAAGGACTGGTCCTCCAGAATCCTCCGAACTCTCTTCTCGTACCTCACTCCCTGGGCCTTCTTCCGGCTCATAGGCTTCTCCTGATGCCTCGGAGGACTCGACCACTCGACCTTCAACGGGCTTCCTCTCCACGTTTCCCCCAACATACACCCCCTGCTCCTGGGCCCTGGCCTTAATATCCGAGATGTCCACGGACTTCGACTCCTCCACCCGCTGGGTCGAAGGATACCCGCCGTGGGACAGTGCCGCCTGGGCGATTTCAAGAAGCTGTTTATTGGTCAGATTCTCGGGATTCTCCAGGACCCGATCCTGCAATTCCTCCATCGCCGTCACCCCGAGCATGGCCGCGCGCTGGCGAGCATCCACCCAAATCTGATGCTCCTGCTCAGCATAATGCTCCACCAGCCCGGCGAACGCCGGGTCATCCTGGAGAATATACAGCCGGTTCGGGTGCATCCCGGTCGTCCGGGCCACCTCAGCCGGCCTCGCCCCCGCCGCCAGCATCCTGGCCGCTTGGTGATGCACCGCCCGGACCTTCTGCAACCCATTCGACTGCCCCCGGACCCGGTTCTTAATCTCCGGGGCATCCTCCTCAGTCACCGGCCCCAGACTCGTCATCACCAACTCATCCTTGGGGAGCAGGTTGGCCATATCCTCGGGAACGCTCATGGTAGGCTCCAGGCTTTTCGATTTCGGCCAGGGTAGCACCCCGGAGAGCAGGATGGCCAGCCGGGAATGGGGGAGCTGGCTTAGAGCCATACTCCCTGCACTGGAGCAGTTTGTAGAGGTGCCGCCCCCACTGGTACCCCCGGCCTCGGAACTGGGGTGGTCCCCGCCCTCCCGAACCCACCCATACTACCCTCTGCCGCACCGCAACAAGACTTCCCGCCGCGCGCCGCCGCGCCCAGAATCATGTCCCACCCATACCTGATTGGGATAACGATGGATGGGGGATTCCGGATTCTGGCCAGGGCCCGCCGCCTGGAGAATTACGGGAAAAGTCGTCGCACCCATTGACCGCCAGGAGAATTATGGGTATAGTAGGAACCGTGCGATGCAGGAAGGTCGCACTGACTGGCCAGGAAGGCGGGTTCTTTCACAAGCTAGCGAGGAGGTACCGCCATGATCCAAGTCAACTTGGACCCGGATCAGGTCATCATGACCTACAAGTTCCAGGATGGAACCAGCAGGCAAATTAAGGCAAAGGATTGTCTACAGAATGAGGCCCAAGCGGCCCACATCATCTACAGCGGCATAAGTCGCATCGCCTCCCAAGCAACGAACATGCAGAGAGAGGAAGGCGAAAGCCAAGAATCCTTCCGAGCCAGGAAGGCCGCGAACAGGGATGCAAGAATTAATAGGGAGATTCTCGAAGGGATGCCGCCTGCCAAGGGTGGCGGCGGCGCAAGCGGTCTCAGCGTGGAAGAAGAAGCATTCCGCAACGTGATCCGAGCGACGCTGGAAAGCGTCGGATGCTCCGCAGCGGTGGCAGACAAGGCCAGCAAAGGAACCCTCGACAAGAATGAGGGCCGCTGGGAGCAGGTCGCACGGGCATTCATCAGCGCCAAGGATGGCATACAGAGTGTCCAGGCGGTGGATACCCACCGCGCCAAGGATGGCGCGCCCAAACTCAGGGACAAGCTGAAAGGCCAGGTAGAAAAGGAAGTCGAGAGGCTCCAGCAACTCCAGAATCAGGCCGAAAGCCTGGACCTGGACCTCTAAACCCACCACGGCGCCAGGGACGGCGCCTCATTCTAGGAGGTACCGCCATGCAATACCTGATCGAGTTCCGCAACGGGATGACCATGGAAGTTCCGGAGTCTTACAGTCTTCGGACCTTGAAATGGGTCGCAGGCCCTATCCGTAGGGTGTGGCGACTGGAAGGCTCCGGGCCCGTGAGAGTCCTGTAATCCCGCCAAGGGCCCCTGTCTAGGGGCCCTTTCTCTTTCCCCGTCCTGACCAACCCCTGCCTAATTATCCCAGGAAGTTCACCCATACTTGCTCACATGCCGCTAGCCTGGAGTGCATTGCGCCTCGGCAAGCGGGGGCGTTTGTTTCGCGCCATACTTGCAGTCTCACAGCGCCAGCATGCGGCGGCGTTTGTTTGGCGTAGTGTCTGGGCCCAGGGTCCCGGAAGGCTCCCGCGAGAGCGGCGCACAGGCTCCACACGACCTCATCAATTCTGGTGTGCATAGTGTCCAAGCCATGCTTGGTTGGTGCGCCTTTGGAAGTCTTTTGGGACCAGTTGAGCAGGCTATTCTTCGGACCCCTCGCGTGTCCGGGAGTCCCCCCACCCCTGCCCCCTGACTTACCCCCACCTAAAGGGCGACAGACTACATTCAAGACTTCTTATATACCCTAGCTCTCCTCCTCCCAGAATAACCCACCCAAGCGAGGGCCAGGCTCCCCCAGGCACGGCGGGGGTCCAGACTTAACCCTGTACAACCGTTCCCAAAAGAACCCCAAACACAGCCCAACCAGTCCAACCCTGCACACTGTTCACACTATCCAAAGATTAGTTCGGACCTCAGACTGAACACTCGACACACTGGCGTACACCATGCTACAATCTACCCATAAACTAACCCCCAACCACAAACCTATTCTCCAAAAGAGGAGCCGTCATAATGAGCAGCTCGTCCAAGACAGAAATGGCCGCTTACTACAACTTCTTGGTGGAGTGCGCCGAGACTGGCGAGTCTCGCTTCATCAAAGAATCCACGCCGCGCATCAAAGAGCGTATCCGGCAATACCTTATCCGGGAGAGAAAGCGCCGGGTCCGGGAGATCGAAGAACAGCGCGAGCAGGAGAACCAGACTGCCGCGCTCCAAGGCAGACTCCCGGTTTGGCCCGAGGGAGCCACCATCCCAGAGGACCAGGTGGTAGTCCGTCGCCATGAAGAAGGAATCCTCCTGGAATACGAAGACATCCACAACACCATCGAAGTAGAATTCAACACGAAGCGCGGCAAAGTCTCCGCGAAGATGGGCGACCTCATAGAATGCCGCCACATCTACAAGCAAGCCTACGAGACCTACTCCATGGAAGAAGGCGGCTACACTCACTCCGCGGAGAATCGTGCCGACGAGGAGTGGTGGCGCTGGCTTGAGTTCCGGCAAGAACAACGCAAGCGCGGCCGGAACTTCCAGCACTTCGACGAAGACTTCCACCGCGCAGTCAACTCATTCTTGGACAAACTGCCCGATCCTCAGCCTCCCATCCCCGACTCCTCTCCATCCTCCATTCCCTCGGAGGACGAACAACCCTTCGGAGACTCGATATTCTAGAATCCATACCCGATAATTCTCCAAATCCCCTTGACAAGGTACCCAACTTCTCTATAATTGGGGATGCATGGCGACGCGGCGCACCGCGCCCTCGCCATTCTACCACCAACCAAGAATGAGGAGGCACCACCATGGAACCCACAGACTACGCTGACGTGATTGGAGACTCCGACATCCGCGGCAAGTATCTTCCCACGCGACTGCTGGACATCCCAGACAACGACTTTCTCTCTTGGGCGGATGAGCGCATTCTCCGGGAGATCAAGAACCGGGAGAATTGGGAGGAACCACTCCCGGTTCTCCTCCCAAACAACACCTACTTGGACCCAGAGGATGTGGAGACTGTCGCCTGGGAGCTAATGGAGAAGAAGGAGGGCACCTATCTCCAGAATGGGATGGTCTTCGACCGCCATCCCATCACCGGCGACCTTCTCCTCATCTACGGCCACAAGTATGAGGACTGGAAAGACTACATGGCAGACTGCATGGACGAGAGACTCTGAGGAGGCACCGCAATGGCAAACATCAGCATCCACCAAGCGAAGAACATACGGATAACCCAAGACTACATGGAAGGCCAAGCTGGGCCATTCTGGGTCACGAGATTCTATATCCACTCCGCGAATGGAGTGGACACCGTGACAGTCTTTTCAGACGGCCGGGATGCACCAACGATCCCGGACCCAGAACCCAGATTCCAAGACTAGGAGACTCCTCGCAGGGCATCACATTCTGGTGCCCTGCCAGGAGTCACTAGACTCCACCACCCACACGGCCAATACTGAGGAGGCCCGCCATGGCAGACCAACTGCGAATCTACCATGAAGACTTGGAAGAACGCGCCGAGCAACTTCTGGACGAGTTCGGCCAAATCACCGTAGCTAGTCAGTCATTCTGGCCGTCCGAAATCCTCAAAGAACTGGACCGAACAGCCTTCGACGAAGTAATGAACGACGAAGCAGAAGCCTTCATGGAAGAAGGCTACCGAGTCGAGACCTACCCAGGAGACTGGGAAGGCGGCGACAAACTCCAGATATGTCAAGATTGCGCCGACTGGCTGAAGGCTGAACTCATGGGAGACGACGAACTCAAGCCAGAAGGCCACCAACCTCTAGAGTATGACCTCCAGGAGAATCCCTCGAAGTTCGAGGACCCCTCCGACGTTCCGGGCTCAGACTGCCCGGAATTCGTCTGGCGTCCATGCGAAGGATGCGGCTCAGCCCTCGCCGGGCGCCGCTACAACATTCTCCGCCTCGACTGAGGAGACACCGCCATGCGTAAGATCGAAGAATCCATGCTCTATGCCATCAGAAACCGACTCTCCTGGCGTAAAGACAATACCGAGGTAGAAGTCACTCGGGGCGGCGAGGCCAGAGTCTTTCTCCATGGAAACTACCTGGCCAGAATCCTCCCGAATGGAGACCTGGATATAAATCTGGCCACCGTTCGCCGGTGGCCTACCCAGACCACCATGTCCAGACTCCGCGCCCTGGGAGTCGAAGCCTACATCAAAAACGGTAGAGTCTACCTAGAGGACCAAAGAACGGAGCACATGCCTCCAGACGCAGAATGGCTCGGCACGACCGGCAATACCGAACGCTTCCTCTGGAAAGGAGGACCAGTCAATGCCTGATCCCAGAATCATCGACCTGGAACATAAGTCTTACTGCTACTTGGCCCAGAATGCCGATGGGACGTGGTATATCCACGTCCCCGCCACCCATGTATCCCAGGACACCATTCTAGACTTACTCTCTGCCGTCGAGAACAGAATTAGAGAGGAGAATCAGCCATGCGAATAGCATTCTTCGGCCCGGCTGGCAGCGGAAAGGATACCGCTGCCAGCATTATGTCTGAGTTAGCCACCCAGGAGACTCCGATCATCCGCACGGAGATATACTCCTTCGCGGCTCCAATCAAGACTATGGTTCACGAATTGCTCATTCGCCACACTCCCCACACCCCAGATGATTTTACCAAGGAAGAACTGACAGACTTGCCGGGCTTCCCAAGTCTCCGGGTCCTCTACCAAGCAGTCGGAGACGCCGGGCGGCAAATCTGTGACACATTCTGGGTAGACTTACTAGTCGAGCAACTAGAAGAAGACCGGGACTTCTTCACCGGGGAGCCCGTTCTCCAGATCGTCACAGACTGCCGCTATCCGACAGAAGCCCGGAAGCTCATGGACGCTGGATTCTCTCTTGTTGAAGTCCACCGTCCAGACCACCCCGAGCACCATTCGGACCATTCTTCCGAGCGGAACTTCAGCAAGATCAAGCAGTTCTACCCCTACAAGAGAATCATCAACCCCGCGCAACGGAAAGACTTGCTCCGAGCGGAGTTGCAGTATCTCTTCCAGGAAGAATTAAAGAGGAGGCACAAATGAGAGTCTGCCCCAACGATTGCATTCCAGTCAGGGTCCGGGGAATACCCATGCTGGTCTACATCGAGGCATACACCCCGCCGGACCCCGGCCACATGGGGACGTATGACCGGAAGACTGGCGACCTGATCGACCCCGGCCATCCTCCAACCCCGGAGCAGCTAGAATGGACCCTTTGCGACCGCAAAGGGTACCCTGCCCGGTGGATGGAGCGCAGACTGGACAAAGACGACATCCAAGACATCGAATATAACATCAAAGAACACTGGAAAAGGATGGCCGAAGAATCATCCCTCGACTAGGAGAATACCCATGCTTACCGAACAGCAGCAAGCATTCGTAGACGCGGTTAAGAATAGCCGGGATAACCTCGCCCTGGATGCCAGGGCGGGGACCGGCAAGACTGCCACTCTCTTGGAAGCAGTCTCCCAAGCCTCCGAAGACAGAGTTCTAGCCTTGGCCTTTAACAAGTCTATTGCGGACGAACTCCGCAAGAAGCTCCCAAACAAATGCAAGGTCCAGACTTTCAACGGCCTGGGCCACACAGTCTGGCACAAGCAGATCGGCAGAAAGCCTGTCGTCAACCAGAACAAGCTCTATGAACTCACCAAGGAAGCCTTGGAAGACTTCCCAGAATGCCGCAGGCAAATGGGCAACATCATGCGAGTCGTCGGGGCTGCCAAGTCCATGGGCATCGTCCCGCAGAATGCCCCCGGCAGCCCCAAGCCATTCACTTCCAGGGAAACCCTGGAAGAATTGGCAGACGACGAGGACCTGCATTCTGCCCACCTGCCGGTCATCGAGACCATTTTGTTAAAGAGTATCCAGGCTGCCTGGGAAGGGAACATAGACTTCGCGGACCAAATCTACATGCCCTCCATCTACCGAGGCCCATTCCCCCGAGGCCAGTACGATCTCCTGGTCGTGGACGAGGCGCAAGACTTGAACCCGCTCCAGCACCTCATGGTCAGCAAGTCCATGTCCAAGTCTTGCCGACTCATCGCCGCCGGGGACCTCTATCAGGCCATCTATGGGTTCCGTGGAGCCTTGGCAGAATCCCTGGAGCAATTCATCAAAGACTTCAACATGCAAGTCTTCCCCATCACCCAGACCTTCCGCTGCCCACACGCAGTGGTCCAGGATGTCTCGGAGCACGGCCATGTTCTGGACTTCGAGGCGCGGGAAGACAACGAGCAGGGAGAAGTCTCCTACCTGCCTGTTGGAGAATGGAAGCCCAGCATGTTGGAGCCCCGCTCGGTAGTCTTATGCCGGACCAACGCTCCGCTCTTCCAGTTGGCCATGCAAAGACTGGTTCATGGCCACCCCTCGGTGGTCCATGGCCGTGACCTGCACAAGAATCTCCAGCGAGTCCTCAAGGATAATTGGTCTGACAACATCAACAGACTCAAGACCAACCTGGAGAACTGGTCTGCCAAGAAGATTGAGGAGGCCAGACTGAAAGGTAACACCAACAAGGAGTCCAAGGTCCGGGACCAGTATGAATGCCTAGCCAACATCGTCGCCGGCTCCGAATCCTCGGAGCAAGTCTGGAATACCCTGGACTCCCTATTCTCCCACGGCAAAGGCAAGGTGGTAGAATTCGCCACCATCCACAAGGTCAAGGGCTTGGAGTGGCAGACAGTCTACCTCCTCTCACCAGAGACAGACTCCAAGATGGCCAACAACAGCATGATCCCACACCCAATGGCAAAGAAAGCCTGGGAGATCAAGCAAGAATACAACCTTGAATACGTCGCCCAGACTCGGGCGCTCAAGAATCTTGTCTACCTGGGGGTTTAATGTTCGGACTCATTGTCCTACTTACGGCCTGCATTCTCTTCGGTGTATTTGGAGGCGGTCTTGTCCGCCTCCTCTACACCATGTTCATGGTCGTCGCCAGTCTTCTGGTCGGCCTGATAATCATTGGTCCGGTCCTGGGCTCATTCTTCTTCCCACACTAGGAGGCAGTATGGACTACCAGAACCTCACGCCAGAGCAGCAAGACCAAGTTAAACGGGCCGGAGAATTGCCCTTCCGGTTCCCACCAGACCCCAAGCAGGAGGAACCCGGAACACACATCGGCCATGTCGCCCATTCTACCTTTAGGGTCCACTTGGTGGATTCTTCCAAGGTGGAGCAGCCTGCTTACCTCTGGGATCAGGGAGACTGGCAATACCTCAATAACAAGCCTGTGATAGCCCTAGTCTCCGTGCCGGGGCTGGATGCTCATGCCTACCTGACCCTGGAGGGGCTTGTATTCTGGATTCAGAATATGGCTTCCCAACATCCGGAGGTCCTGGCCCGGATGCTCACCAAGGACTCCTGGTACCAAGCAGAACTGGTGCAGTGCAAGAAGGAGGCACACGACCACGCAGAGAGGCTACAGCAGGCCGCGGACTACATCAGGCTGGCCAGGGAGAGGGAGGAGATCGACCGGCTCTCACAGAAGCGCACAGCCATCCACGACAAGAGGCAGCCAGCGCCAGGATCGGATCCAAGTCTGGAAGACCTCGACCTCGACGATCTCGACATCTGATTCCAGACTTAACCTTGACCCTATTAACTGGCTTTGCTAACCTACAAGTGCAATCGGCGCGAGGCGCCGCCTACACCTAGAAGACTGATTCGGAGGTAGAATCATGGAACCCATCGGAACCAAGAACGTCACGATGCACAAGACTGAGGTGCAGGTCCCGATCTTCTACCAGCAGGGCCACACCCTGAATGAGCATGAGGCCGAAGCGCTGAACGCTCACTTCGTGGATGCTGTCCGCGGTCGCGTCGGCGGGAAGATCAAGCAGCTTGTCGAGAACGGGGCTTCCTCGGACGAGATTAAGAAGACTGTCGAGCAGGCGGCTCGGGAGTTCGAGTTCGGCCAGTCCAGCGCCGGTCGTCCGAGCGATCCGGTGGAGACTGAGGCCATGAACATCAGCCGTGGCATCGTCCGGGACCAACTCAAGGCCAAGGGCTACAATCTGTCCGAGGTCAAGGACCGGAAGATTACGGAACTGGCCAAGCAGGTGCTCCAGAAGAATCCGAAGATCCGGGAGCAGGCTCGCCAGAATGTCGAGCAGCGCGCTTCCCTGGTCGAGGACCTGGACATCTAACACGGCCCAGAATGGCGGGGCTCCGGCCCCGCCCTTCTTCGGAGAGGGCCCGGTGGTCCCACCAAATAGCGCACGGCAGCCCTGTCCCCTCGGCCAGTCTGTGCGCGGCGGTGCCTCCTCAACCACCGGGTCCTCCCCAAAGGAGGGCAGGATGAAAGAGCAAGAGGTCGCAGACTTGCTGGCCCAGGCGGACAAAGAACCCCTGGGCCTTAAAGTATGGACAAACAACCCCCATAGCGCCAGAACCCGCGTGTCCACCGTCCGGAAGAAATACGGCCTCGGGCAGAACCTCCGGACGGTGCAGATGGGGGAGAATGAAATCTGGCTGATCCCGGAGGAAGTCTATGAGCAGCACCGAGATTGAAAAAGTCACCCTCCGGCTCTTCGAGGGAGACAAGGAACGCCTCGGAGAATACTACACGGACGTGGGATACCAGAAGGTCATCCGGAACCTCGTCCGCCAGCATCTTGAAATGCTGGACAGACAGGCCGGGATCGACCGCCGGAGCCAAGTCGAGATCATGCGGGAGAACACTCCCAATTTCCTCGACGACCTGGACCCCGACGACTAATGAGCGGCAAACCATTGAATGGCTAGGCTGAGGAGGCACCATGGACAACCAAGACTTCTCCCAGAACGCAGACGAGAATCCCCTGGCAGAGTTCTCTGACCACCAGGACCTTTCAGAACTCTTTGCTCGGGACCCTCTGAGCCTGACCGATCAGGAACTCTCGGCCATTGTCAGGGAAATGAGACAGCACCGCCAACGCTGGATGCAGAATGAGAAGAAGGCTCAGAAGAAGGGGACCAAGCAGAATCATCGGCAGACTAAGAAGGGAGGAGCCCAGCCCAGCATCGACGACATCGATCTCGACGACATCCAAATCTGACCAGCGGAGAGGAGGCACCGCTATGTCCCCGTTCTCAGGGCACATCCCCAATCTCCAGACAGTCTGGGATTCCACCAGTCTTGGCTGGCTCAAGACCTGTCCCACACTGTACTACTACAAGATGATCCGTGGCAAGGATGCTCCCGGAGCCAAGCAAGCCCTGGTCTTCGGCATCGCCATCCATCATGCCCTGGAGGTCTACGACGCCCGGAGAATCGAGGGCCTGTCACATGACGAGGCTCAGAAGATTGCCCTCCGGGAAGGCTTGCTCCAGCTAGGCTACCGGGAGGAACGGGTGGAATGCACCCATTGCGGCCACATCTACCACCCGGACGAAGAATACTGCCGGGAGTGCTACACCCAGCGGGATGAAGACTGCCTGGGCCATGACGAGGTCGAGGTCTGGCGCTTCTACGAACTGGACTCCTACCATTCGCCAGAAGCCCTAGCCCGAGCCATCGTCTGGTACACGGAGCAATACCAGAATGACCCCCTGGAAACCTACGTCCTCCCAAACGGCAAGACCGCGGTAGAACTCTCCTTCACATCCCCCACCGGGATCGAGACTCAGGACGGAGAGGAAATTCTCCTCTCCGGCCACATCGACCGGGTGGTCACGGATGGCATACAACTCTGGATCATGGACCGGAAGACTTCCAAGCAGCAGCTCTACCAGTCCTTCTTTGACAAGTTCTCCCCGGACAATCAGGTGTCGCTGTATGCCCTGGCCAGCCAGCTAGTCTTGGATCGGCCAGCAGCGGGAGTCATTATCGACGGCATCCAGAAGGCGGTGCAGTTCACCCGGTTCAGCCGGGGGTATGCTCCCCGGACTCCGGCCCAGATCAGCGAGTTTCTGGAAGACTTGAAGGTCTGGGTATTCCACGCCGAACTCTACGCCAAGATGGACCACTGGCCGATGAACGACAAGGCTTGCGACCTTTATGGCGGCTGTCCATTCCGGTCCATCTGCTCCAAGGACCCCGCCGTCCGGGAACAATACTTGGCTCAATTCCCGGACTTCCAGTGGAACCCTCTCGACAGGAGGTAGCATGACTGAGAAAGGCCAAGACGGAGCCATCAAGATTCCGGTCCTGGATTCTTACAGCCTCATGGAAGACGTCCCCCAGGACTCGGTGGAATCAATCCAGACTTACTTCGCAATCGTGGCGAAGATTCAGTCTATCATCACGGAGAGCATTAAGCAGGAGAACCAGCACCTTTATGACCAAGACCTGGGTATCCTAGTCTCCGGTATCGACTCCATGATCCTCCATGCCATGCTGGAGGCATCCCTCGGGGAAATGGGTCAGTACGACCTGACCAAGTCGGAGAATATCCACACGCTGATCCAGAAGACAGCGGAACAAATGGAGAAGGCAATGTCTTCGATGAGGAAGGATTCTGCGAACGATCATTGACATCTGCGCCTGACTATAGTATATTGGTCGGGGCAATAGAGGAGGCACCATGCCATCACTGTCAAACCACCATTCTGCCAAGACCGTCAAGGGTCTGCTCCTGGGAGATTCCGGGACAGGTAAGACTGCCTCCTTGGCCAGTCTGGCTCGGGACGGCTACAACCTGATGATCTTCGACTTCGACAACGGGCTGGACATTGTGGCCAGCCTGCTGTCGGACGACCCGGACGCCCAGAATAGGGTCTGGTTTAAGACCTTCACCGATGCTTGGCAGCCTAACCAAGCCGGGAAGATGATCCCCTCCGGGCGACCCAAAGCCTGGAAGCAGGGAATCTCCGCGCTCAAGTCTTGGAAGGAGCAAGACGACGAGGGAAACGAGCAAGACCTCGGAGGCATGTACGATTGGGGGCCAGACACCGTTCTGGTGATTGACTCCCTATCCTTCGCCTCCAAGGCGGCGATGAACTTCCACCTACACAACGTGGGAAGACTTGGGGACCAACCCCAAATTCAGGATTGGGGCGAGGGCCAGCGCCTAGTCAACGGCCTGCTCAACGCCCTGTATTCTGCGGATGTCCAGTGCAACGTAATCTGCACTGCTCACATCCGGTATGTCGGGGAGGACGACGAGACTACCCCGACCCGTGGCTTCGCAGAGACACTTGGGAAGGCCCTCCCGCCGGAAGTCAACAAATTCTTCAACACGGTCCTGATGTCCAAAATCCAGGGCTCAGGCTCCAAGGCCCGGCGAGTAATCCGGACGGTACCCGATTCATTCGTCGGCTTGAAGAATACGGCTCCCAAGAATCTGGAAGCCGAACTGGACTTGGAGACTGCACTCTCCAAGGTATTCCAAGCCATTCGCAATAAGTAAGGAGGCCATCATGGCTGATCTTGACTCCCTTCTCGAAACCTCCGCTGACTCCATCGAGCCGCCGAAGGCTCTGCCTGCCGGAACGTATGTTCTCCAGATCGGGCAGCACTCCTTCGGGGAGTCCTCCCAGAAGAAGACTCCCTACGTCGAATACTCGGCGGTCCCGGTGGACCATGACGAGGACGTGGACACGGAGGAGTTGGAGGAGTTCCAGAACTGGCGGGAGAAGAATCTCCGTCTGCGGTTCTACCTCTCTCCTGCCGCCCTGTTCCGGGTCAAGCAATTCCTGGAGACTGTCGGCCTGGACACCTCCGGCAAGTCTCTCAAGGAGCTTATCCCCCAAGCCCAAGGTGCCCAGATCAAGGGCTACGTCTCGGTCCAGGTGATGAACGATGGCTCCGGCGGCACCTACAACCCGCCGGTGGACCAGTTCATGCCGCTGGACGACTGAACCCACCATTCTCCACTTCGAGGGGGCTTCGGCCCCCTCTTTCTTTGGAGGAGCCATGAACACTGCACAAATCTGGGCATTCGTCTCTGGAATCGCCTTTGGGGTTCTCCTGGGGATTTTCCTGTTCGTAGTCGGAGAGTACCACCTCTGCCAGCATGTTGTTGTGGAGGGATAATGGCACACGAACCAGTCAACAATATCCCGGTGCCGCCGAGCGGCCCGAAGAATGCCGACATTATGATCGTCGGGGAGGCTCCGGCCAAGGCCGAGGTAGACAAGATGGTTCCTTTCGTCGGCGGGGCTGGCCAGGAACTCAATGACTGGCTGGAGATTGCCGGGCTTTCCCGGAACCATGTCCGGGTGACGAATGTTCTCCCGTGGCGCAGCCCGACGAATAAGGTGGCCGACCTCTGCTACAAGAAGAAGGAGGTAGACCAGCAGTACCAAGACTGGAAGGAAACTCTCCGGGAGCAATACCCAGCGTTTCCTTGGCCAGACAAGTATACTTGGCCCCACATCGGCACCGCCGGGGCCTACCTCCCGCCCCGGTTTCTCTATCGGCTCCCGGAACTGGCCGACGAAATCCGGGAGACTGACCCCAATATCATTATCCCGATGGGGAACCTAGCCTGCTGGGCAGTGCTCGGCCAGACTGGCATCACCAAAATCCGGGGAACCGTAGCCGAGTCCTCTCTCCCACCGGGATACAAGGTCATTCCTATGACCCACCCGGCGGCTATTCTTCGGAACTACGAGGAGCGCCCCATCTGCCTGATGCACATGATGAAGGTGGCCGAGCAGGCCGACGACCCGACAATCTCCCGGCCTGAACGCCACATTCTCATCGACCCAACCCTGGAGGACATCGAGGACTTCTACCACACATACTTCAAGCAGGCCACCTACTCGGGAGTAGACATCGAGACGATCCCGGACCAGCAGCTAATCTCCATCGTGGGGTTCTCCGCGGACGAGAACCATGCTCTGGTCATTCCATTCACGGACACCCGGCAAGAGAATGGCTCCTACTGGCAGTCTGAGGAAGAGGAAATCCGGGCCTGGGAATGGGTCAAGGTCATGTGCCAGGATGCAGCCGTGGCCAAGGTCCTCCAGAATGGCCTCTACGACATCTTCTGGCTCTACGAACAACTCGGAATCACTCTCCAAGGGAATATCCACGACACCCTGATCCTCTCCAGGGCGCTCCAGCCAGAACTCCCGGCAGACCTCGGGACCCTGGGCAGTATGTTCACCAACGAGCCGGCCTGGAAGCTGATGCGGAAAGGAAAGACCAACAAGGAGTTGGAGTAATGCCCAAGGAGACGACCTTCGAGATTCTGGTCCGAGCCAATTGGCCGCACCTTGGTCCTCTGGAAGTTCTCCGAGGCTACGCCAAGAAAGGCTACACCATCGTAGAAACCGGAGAACACCTCGGGGTGAGCCATGAAAGCATCAAGTGCTTCATCAAGAAATGCCCGGAGGCCAAGGGGCTCTTTCCGAAGTCTGCGATTAACCGCCGTCGAGACGTAATCCAATACGATGTCAACGGCGAGTACCTGAACAGAAAGGAAATCTCCCAGAAGTACGGAATCCCGTACAACACGGTCAAGCAAAGAATTGCCCTGGGCTGGCCCATCGAGGACGTAATTAGGGAAGGGGACCACCGATATACCGAGAATAGGAGGCGCGGCTGGAATGTGGATTAACACGCGAGAAGGGATGCCGAATTCCGCTGAACAGAATTTCCAGGTCTACAACGGGTTAGACTGCTGTGTCACCGCTGAAATTCTCCGTAAGCGGTACCAAAACATTGACAAGCACTCCCGGATAACCTACAATTTTATGCGCGCTCTCCAACAACCGAGTCTGGAAATGTCCCTCCGGGGGATCAGACTCGACGGAACATTAGTTCCGGAGAAGGTGCGCCACATTCAAGAAGAAATGGAACGGCTGACGGAGATATTCCGGCAATGCTCAGAGGCTCTGTGGGGAGAAGAAATCCTCATTTCATCCCCGCAGAAAATCATCAAGGCGTTTAACAGCATGGGCCACAAGCTCCAGTCCTCCAACCGGGAAACACTGGAATCCTTCGATCCTTACATGCACGAAGGGTTTATGGCTCGGTTGATTCTGGAGTATCGGGACCGGGAGAAGCTGCTCCAGGCTCTCCAGGCCAAGAAGATCAAGGACTACCGATTCCACGCTACATTCAAGGTGGCGGGGACCAAGACTGGCCGCTGGGCCTCATCGAAGGACCCCTATGGCCGAGGCTCCAACCTTCAGAATATCACGGAGCGGGTCAAGACAGTATTCATCGCTGACCCTGGGATGAAGCTAGCCTACATCGACGGCTCCCAGGCCGAGTCCCGAGCGGTGGCATACCTC
>Ga0207421_10001844_pt1 | contig 26919 bp, 26 predicted proteins | sample SodLakKL_010_SED_4_FD_187542 | JGI IMG/M metagenome (GOLD analysis project Ga0207421, IMG submission 187542) | Alkaline sediment microbial communities from Lake Tanatar, Kulunda Steppe, Russia - 8KL_010_SED (SPAdes) (version 2) | ecosystem: Environmental > Aquatic > Non-marine Saline and... | reverse complement strand
GATCAGCCAGAAACGGCCGTGCCATGCTGACCATATCGGCGCAACCATCGGCCAGCACAGATTCGGCGACCTCGGGCGTGTTGATCCTGTTCGACGTGATGACGGGAATGCCCACCTGACCCATCAGCTTGGCCGTAACCCATGCAAAGGCGCGGCGCGGGACGGATGTGGCAATGGTGGGAATCCGCGCTTCGTGCCAGCCGATCCCGGTGTTCAGGATGTTGGCGCCCGCAGCCTCGATCCTTTGGGCCAGCATGACGACTTCTTCCCAGGTCGATCCGTCAGGGATCAGGTCGATCATCGACAAGCGGTAGATCAAGATGAAATCAGGGCCGACAGCAGCGCGCACACGGCGCACAATTTCAACCGGCAGGCGCATCCGGTTTTCATAAGACCCGCCCCAGTCATCGGTGCGCTTATTCGTATGGGTCACTAGAAACTGGTTAATAAAATACCCTTCAGAGCCCATCACCTCGACCCCGTCATAGCCTGCCTCGCGCGCGCGGGCGGCGGCGGTGACGATATCACTGATCTGTTTTTCAATGCCTTCAGCGTCAAGTTCCTGCGGCGGGAAAGGCGAAATCGGGGATTTTATCGCAGAAGGTGCAACACATTTGGGGCTATAGGCATAGCGGCCAGCATGCAGAATTTGCATCGCTATCTTGCCACCAGCGTCGTGGACACGGTCGGTGACGATCCGGTGGTTTGCGATATCTTCGGCGGTGTAAAGGCCCGCAGCCCCCGGGAAAACGCCGCCTTCGGCATTGGGTGCCATGCCGCCGGTCACCATCAGCGCGACACCACCGCGGGCACGTGCGGCATAAAATTCGGCGACGCGGTTCCAGTCTTTGGTTTCTTCCAGACCGGTGTGCATCGACCCCATCACGACACGGTTTTTCAACGTCGTGAAGCCCAGATCAAGCGGTGCAAGAAGATGTGGGTATTGGGTCATAGCGGCCTCCCTAGTGATGGCGACAGCATGGCCAAAGGCATCGGCAGCGTCACGCCCAACGTGGCGTCATATGCGCACCGCAAGTGGCCTGCGATGCGCAAATTTTGTGGATTATGGCAGCAGCACAGTGTCGATCACGTGAACGACGCCGTTCGATGCCGTGATATCAGCCGTGGTGACAGTGGCGTTGCCGACCATGACACCATCCCGTCCGTCAATCTGGACTGCGGCACCGTTGACGGTGGCTACGCTTTGCACTTGTCCGGCCAATTGGTCAGATGTCACAGCACCCGGCACAACATGATAGGTCAGGATCGCAACCAATTGATCGCGGTTTTCAGGCATCAGCAACGTGTCGACAGTGCCTGCGGGCAGCGCTGCGAAAGCGGCGTCAGTAGGCGCGAATACGGTGAACGGCCCGTCACCTTTCAGTGTTTCAACCAGATCAGCCGCCGTCAGCGCCGCGACCAAAGTGTTGAAATTGCCATTGCTGACGGCGATGTCGACCACGTCGGGTTCTGTCGTCATGACGGGGGCACAGGCTGCCATTGCGGCAAAGCCAGCAGCGACAATCACGGATTTCATAGCAAAACGACGGTTCATGAACTGTTCCTTTATGTTTCAGTTAATGGTCTTACTACGCCAAAAGCGGGGCACAGGTTGTGAAGCTCACGAAAACGTGACTGTGCGACATAATGTCTGCCTGCTTATGCCCCCTCGGTTTTCTTACGATTTGCTGCGGCGGAACGCGGCTTTGAGGATGTCCAGCTCTGCGCGCAACAGGCCGATTTCGGCCCGCAGGTCGTCTGCCAAGGCTTCACCCGACAATATTGCAAGGCTGCCGATTGTGGTTCCATCCGGCAGGCGCAGCACGATGGTTTGCAACCCGTCGCTCAGGATATCTGCGGGGATCACGATTTCCAGATGCCAGACGCCCGCCTGATCGCCGGCAGACCAGCGCAAATTGTCCAAAGCCGTCGCATTATGGCTGGCCGTGATGTCGGGTTGCTCAGCCCCCGCTTCAGCCAAAGAGGCGCGCCAGATGCCTGCTTGCAGGCGCGATTGGGTCAGGACGGGTTTTGTCATCAAGGATGTTCCTGTTTGGTCAGATTTGCGCGCGCGGCAAGCGGCTGATGGTCAGGTCGCGCAAAGTGAATTGGTTCATTTGCGGCGTCTGGAACATCAGGTCTATCCACATCTTTTCGGCACGCTTGACGTTCAACTGCGTCTCGCTCAGGTCGAATTCGACGACAGCTTCAGGATCACCTACGGGCAACGTCAGCAGGATCTGGTCGGTATTCGGCCCGTGTTTGACGTTCAGACGCACCAGAACCGGAACGCTGTTTTCCATCTCGATCTGGGTGGTCAGTTGGATCAGATGCTGTTTTTGCAGGTTCTGGCAGATGTCAGTGGGCAGGTCGATGACGACAGACAGGTACGATCCGGTAAAGTGGAACACCTCGAGCCGCATCCCGAAGGCGGCGATGTCGGTTTCGCGCAGGTTGCGCATCTGGCGCAAGGTGATTTCCTGACTGGTGCAGTCGTGGAAAACACTGATTTCATCGCCGATTCGGGTTTTGTCCTGCACGGGTGCGCGACCGGGCTGGTCCAGCCGTAGCCGCCAAGCGGTCGGACGCCACGACCAATCCGTGCCGACAGGCCGCGCAAAGCGCCGCGTTCCGGGGTAGGGTGGGGTCAGTCGGTCGTCGGCCTTGTGGCACAATTCGATCAAGGCACCCTTAAGTTGCCGTGCCTGATAGCGTTGTGCACGCAGGTCTGTCAGGGGCGTGGTGCCTGCCGCCTGCGCTGCATCCTGCCAACGGGCAAGCGCACCTTTGTGAAACAGACGGCCCAACATTCCGTGTGGTTTGATCGGCATATGATCTGCAATCCTGTTATGCGCTGACGACCAGCGTTTAGCTGGCTGGTTCGGTCGCGGGGGCGACACCGGTCAGACCTCTGACCATCTGATCCAGCAGCGCGGCCCCACGTCCGGCGGATGGTGGCGCCTCTGCCAGACCGCGCACGGACACCGTGACCAGCCTTCCGTTGATATCGGTAAAGGCGCGCCATTCGTCCTGCCCGAGACCATCCATCGGCGGTGCAGCGCTGTCCCTGAAATGCACAGTGACGCGCCCGTCAAACGCTTGCGAAGACACCACGGCGATAGTGTCGCTACCGGTGCCATTGCCCAAAAGGCTGGCACCCTGCGGGCTGATCAGGAAATCGCGCAGACCGCTTTCACCGCCTGCAACCATCGCTGATGCGGGCGCACCCGCCTGAACCGTTGCCACCCCAAGGATCGCTGGCACCGGCGCTTCGGTCCCCAGGGCCACGCAAGGGGCAAGCACGGCAAAACCGGCGTTCAGCCTGCTGGACACGGGGTCTGCACAATATCCGCTGGGCGGCGACACGATAAGGTCACCGCCCAACATTGCGACAGGCTCTGCCATGCCGGCCTGATCGCATGCTGCGATGGCTGCGATCCCGATCATGGCAAGCGCGCGCCGGACCATGGCGTTAAAGGTCCATGTAGATGTGTTTTTCGCTTTTTGCACCGGGGTGGGTCAGTGCGCCCAGACGGGTGGACCCGACCAGCTGCGCATATTTCCACAAGGCGCCGGATGCATAGATCGTCTCGCGCGGGCCTTTCCAGTTTTTGCGGCGTTCTTCCAGTTCGGCATCTGTCAGCGCGACCGACAATTCGCCGGTGCGTGCATTCAGCGTGATCATGTCGCCATCCTGCAAAAGCGCGATCGGTCCGCCCTGTGCCGCCTCTGGTCCGACGTGACCAACGCAGAAACCGCGTGTGGCACCCGAAAAACGGCCATCGGTAATCAATGCGACCTTTTTGCCCATGCCCTGACCGGACAGTGCGGCGGTGGTGGACAGCATCTCGCGCATGCCGGGGCCACCGGCGGGGCCTTCGTTGCGGATGACCAGCACCTCGCCTTCCTTGTATGCGCGGGCTTTCACGGCCTCGAACGCGTCTTCTTCGCATTCAAATACGCGGGCAGGGCCGGTAAAGACCTGTTCTTCCTCGGACATCCCTGCGACCTTCACGATCGCACCTTCGGGGGCAAGATTGCCTTTCAGACCGACGACGCCGCCTGTCTTGGTGATCGGGTTTTCCACGGAATAGATCACGCGGTTGTCCGCCTCGCCTTTGATCATGTCGAGTTCTTCACCAATCACGCGGCCCGATGCGGTCATGCAATCTTCGTGGATCAGACCGGCCTTGCGCAATTCTTTCAGCACGACAGGCACGCCGCCTGCTTCGTAAAGGTCTTTGGCGACATATTTGCCGCCCGGTTTCAGATCAACGAAATAGGGGGTGTCACGGAAGATGTCGCAAACGTCCGACAGGTCGAAATCAATGCCAGCCTCGGCTGCGATGGCGGGCAGGTGCAGACCGGCATTGGTGGACCCGCCGGTGCAGGCCACGATACGGGCCGCGTTTTCCAGCGATTTGCGCGTCACGATATCGCGCGCGCGGATGTTCTTGGCGATCAGTTCCATCACCGCTTCGCCCGACGCGATACCGTATTGGTCCCGCGATTCGTAAGGGGCCGGCGCACCGGAGGAATTGAGCAACGCCAGACCGATCGCCTCTGACACGCAGGCCATGGTGTTGGCGGTGAATTGCCCGCCGCAAGCGCCCGCAGACGGGCAGGCGACGCGTTCAAGGATTTCCAGTTCGGCATCGGTCATGTTGCCGGCCTGATGCTGGCCCACGGCCTCGAACACGTCCTGCACCGTGACGTCCTTGCCGTTCAACCGGCCCGGCAGGATCGACCCGCCATAGATGAACACCGACGGCACGTTCAGGCGAACCATCGCCATCATCATACCGGGCAGCGATTTGTCGCAACCGGCCAGACCCACCAGCGCATCATAGCAATGGCCACGCATCGTCAGTTCGACGGTATCGGCAATCGCTTCACGCGAGGCAAGCGAGGACCGCATCCCTTCATGCCCCATGGCGATCCCGTCGGTGACGGTGATCGTGGTGAATTCGCGTGGTGTGCCCATGCCTTTTTTCACGCCCAGCTTGACCGCCTGTGCCTGCCGGTTCAGCGAGATGTTGCAAGGTGCCGCTTCGTTCCAGCAGGTGGCGACGCCGACCCATGGCTGGGCAATTGCCTCTTCATCCAGACCCATCGCGTAGAAATAGGACCGGTGCGGCGCGCGCGACGGGCCTTCGGTCACGTGGCGGCTTGGCAATTTGGATTTATCGACGCGTTTGATGGACATCACTTCTCTCCCCGGAAACTGTTGCAGCAGGTCTAAATAACGGGCGGCAACGACACAAGCGCGAAACATGCGTTGCGGGCAAGGTGGATGGCTGGCTAAACATGCATATGACTGATCCCTACCGCGCCCATGCATCATTTATACGCCCTGCATGGCCGATGCGGGATATCTGGCGGGTGCTGGTCGTCCTGTTCGTGATCGATCTGGTGTTCGAGATGTCGCCGGTGATCCTGGGCTTGATCCTGCCGCCCGCAGCGATGGACGCTTACCAGGCAGGTACCACCGCCTTTGGGACTTTGGCGCAGTTCTTCAGCTTTGGTGTTGCGGGGCTGGCCGTGGTGGGGGTGGTCCGGCTTGTCCATAAGCGCGGCTTCTGGACACTGGTCGGCGACCCTGTCGCGGCATGGGCCGACTTGAAACGGGTCGCATTGGCCGTGGGGTTGGTGCTGCTGGTGGTCGAGGTGTTGCAGCTTGGGGGTATCGCCGATGATCCGCCCGTGATGCGCGACTTTGGCACTTGGGTCGTGTTCCTGCCTTTGGCGTTTCTGGCGCTACTGGTGCAGGTCGGCACCGAAGAGATTTTCTTTCGCGGCTATCTGCAGCAGCAATTGGCATGTCTGTCACCGTCGCGCTGGGTCTGGATGGTGATCCCGTCCGTCCTGTTCGGTCTGATACATTACTGGAACGGCAGCGGGGCCTCTGACGGTGTGATCTGGGCAATCTGGGCAGGGCTGCTGGGCCTTGCCTGCGCCGATCTGACCGCGCGGACCGGCAATCTGGGCGCGGCCATCGGGCTGCATCTTGCCAACAACGCCTTTGCCTTGCTGCTTTATGCGGTCGAAGGCTGGCCTGCGTCCGGCCTTGCGCTGTTCATCTATCCCTACGAAGATCCGCAATCGTACGATTACGCGCTTCAGACTTTGCTGCACCCGTCGATGATCGTTTATGCATTGACCCTTGGCGCATCGGTTCTGGTGATGTGGCTGGCAGCACGGATCGCCATCAGGCGCTGATTGCATTTTCGGCCGTAGGGTCATATCTGACAGGGATCAATCAAAAGGCCCGCTTATGAACTGGATCACCAATTACGTTCGCCCGACGATCAATTCGTTGTTTTCGCGCCGCGAAGTGCCCGAAAATCTGTGGACCAAATGTTCCGAATGCGGAACCATGCTGTTTCACCGCGAATTGGCCGACAACCTGAACGTCTGCACCAATTGCGACCACCACATGGCGATTGGCGCACGCGAACGGCTTGCGTCGCTGTTTGATGGCGGCGTCTTTACCGAAGTCGCAGTGCCTGATCCCGTCGCTGATCCGCTGCATTTCCGCGACCAGAAACGCTATAGCGACCGGATCAAGGAAGCCCGCAAGAAAACCGGCGAAAAAGACGCGATGCTGGTCGCCGAAGGTGACATGGGCCGCACTGGTGTCGTTGTCGCGGTGCAGGATTTTTCCTTCATGGGCGGGTCGATGTCGATGTATGTCGGCAATGCCATTGTCGCTGCTGCCGAACGCGCGATTGCGCTGAAACGTCCGCTGATCCTGTTTTCCGCCGCCGGTGGCGCGCGGATGCAGGAAGGCATCCTTGGCCTGATGCAAATGCCGCGTACGACAATCGCCGTGCAGATGCTGAAAGAAGCGGGTTTGCCCTATATCGTCGTGCTGACACACCCGACCACGGGTGGTGTGACGGCGTCCTATGCGATGCTGGGCGATGTGCAGATCGCCGAACCCAATGCGCTGATCGGGTTTGCCGGTGCGCGGGTGATCGAACAGACCATCGGTGAAAAACTGCCCGAAGGGTTCCAGCGCGCCGAATACCTGCTGGATCACGGAATGCTGGACCGCGTGACCAAACGTACCGATCTGAAAGATGAACTGGTCACAATCGTCCGCATGCTGACGCATCTGCCTGCCCCGATCAAAGGTGATCTGCCTGCGCCAACGCTTCAGCCGGAATCAGAACCTGCACCCGAAGCCGTGGCAGAAGAAAAGTGACCTCTGGTTCTGACGTTATCCTTGAAAGGATGATGGCGCTGCATCCCAAGGTCATTGACCTGACGCTTGATCGCGTCTGGCGGTTGCTGGCCGCTATCGGCAACCCGCAGGACCGTCTGCCGCCGGTGATCCATGTGGCAGGCACCAATGGCAAAGGGTCCACGCAAGCGATGATCCGCGCGGGGCTGGAACAGGGCGGCAGCAAGGTTCACGCCTATACGTCGCCGCATCTGGCGCGGTTTCACGAAAGGATCAGGCTTGCCGGTGATCTGATTGCCGAAGACGCCCTGACTGACGTGCTTGACCGCTGCTATCACGCCAACGGCACCGACCCGATCACCTATTTCGAAATCACGACCGCCGCGGCGCTGCTGGCCTTCACCGAAACGCCAGCCGATTACACCTTGCTAGAGGTCGGCCTTGGCGGGCGTCTGGATGCCACCAATGTCATTGCCCAACCGGCGTTGACCATCATCACCCCCGTCGATCTGGACCATCAAAGCTATCTTGGTGACACTTTGGCTGCGATTGCAGGCGAAAAGGCCGGGATCATCAAGCGCGGTGTGCCCTGCGTCGTCGGGCCGCAACATCCCGAAAGCATGGATGTGATCGAAGGTGTGGCAGCCCGTCTGGGCGCGCCTTTGCTGGCTTATGGTCAACACTGGCATGTGAGTGTCGAACGTGACCGGCTGATCTATCAGGACGAACACGGCTTGCTTGACCTGCCATTGCCCAACTTGCCCGGACCGCATCAGGTGACCAATGCTGGCGCCGCTATCGCTGCCCTGCGCTATCTGGGCCGCGATGATGCAGCTTGCGAAGCTGCTGTCACCCGCGCCTACTGGCCTGCGCGTATGGAAAAGCTGACCAAAGGCGCGCTGGTCGATCTGGCCGCCCCTGCGGAATTGTGGCTGGATGGCGGGCATAATCCGGCAGCGGGGGCTGCTTTGGCGGCCACTTTGCGCGCCCAAAGCGCACGACCTACCCATCTGATCTGCGGCATGTTGAACACCAAGGATATCGCAGGCTACCTGCGGCCCTTGGCGGACGTGTCCGAAAGCCTGACCGCGCTGTCCATTCCGGGCGAGGCCGCGACGATCCCGGCCGATGAAACCGCCCGCATCGCGGCAGATGTCGGTCTGCCCGCATCCACCGCCGCCAGCGTTCAGGACGCGATTATCGCGATCCGTAATGTGACGCCGCAGGCGCGCATCCTGATCTGCGGGTCGCTTTACCTTGCCGGTCACGTCATCCGGGAGAATAACCAATGATGAAAAGACTTGCCGCTGCTTTGGCAGTGTTGGGAACACAGGCACATGCCGTTGATTTCTATTTCTGCTGGGAAGGTGACAACGGCTATACCATGACCGGCCAGATGAGCGTCGACCCCGCCGCGCTGTCGCAACCTTTGGTCACCGAAACCGACGTGACCGCATTTCGCATCGCAGGCTATCGCGACGGGATGCTGATCGGCAAATGGGATATGCAGACCCGCGCCGAGGGTAGCCCTTGGTTGATGTTCTTTGATCCCGCACGCGGCGCATTCCTGACACCGGGCGAGGTGGGCTTGGGCGTCAGTCAGGCCTGGAACGCCGGCGGCAATGCCGATGATTGCGGCAATCCCGGGTTCGGGTTCAATCTGGGCAATTACGCGCAGGATTTCTGCCTGAACGGCGTCTGGATCGAAGAAAGCGGGATGCCGCCTGAAACCCCGTTTCTGGTCAGTCCGACCCCCGTCAGCCCGATTTGCGAAATTTACGCCCCGACCAGCTAAAAACGAATCGCCTGCTTGACTGCGAATCACTTGTGCGCTTAGGGTCATTGCAACGCAAAGCACCACAAAAACAGGTGCGCCGGGCAGTGGGCAGGGCGGACAGGCAGGCTTTCGGGCCTGCCGGTTTGTGCGACCGGTAGAAACAGCCGGCAGTGATCCGCTGCATTTTGCCCCCACTCTTCGAGTTGATTTGCAAGACTTGCCGTCAGCCGCTAGCGTGCAGGTCTGATGGCTGAAAGGCGTGACCGAACGTGCTGAGAAAAACGATATCTGCTGGCCTGTTGGCTGTGATGATGGCCCCCGTTGCGCCTGCTTTTGCGCAGGTGGATTTCGGCGCCTATCTGGCGGGGCGTCAGGCAGGCAACGACAATGATTTCGCCAATGGCGCGATCTATTTCAGCAAAGCCCTGCAATCAGATCCCGCCAATCCCTTCCTGCTGGAAAGCGCACTGTCGTCTTACATGGCGCTGGGCCAGTTCGATCAGGCAGAGGTGCTTGCCCGCGATATGGTCAATCGCCGCTATCCTAGCCCGATCGCTGATCTGATGGTCAACGTGGCCGACGCTAGTACCGGCAACTGGGACGGTATATTCGAAGCATTAGAGGCTGGGCGATCCATCGGGCCGCTGGTTGACGGGCTGACGCAGGCTTGGGCGCATATGGGGCTGGGCAATATCCAGCGGGCGCTGGCGCAATTCGATCAGGTGATCGAAAGCGATGGCATGACCAGCTACGGGCGCACGCACAAGGCGTATGCGCTTGCCTCGGTCGGTGATTTCGGCGGTGCAGAGGAACAATTTGCAAACGGCATCCAGTACAGCCGTCAAAGCGCGATTGCCCATGTCGAAATCCTTAGCCAACTGGACCGCAACGATGATGCGCTGGCCTTGCTGGAACGGGTCTTTGGCACGCAACTTGACCCTGCGCTGGCCAATCTGCGCGATGATTTGCAGGCAGGCACTGCGGTACCCTACGCCGCTGTCGCGACCCCGGTCGAAGGGCTGGCAGACCTGTACCATCTGGTGGCGAACCTGATGCAGGCGGATGCGTCTGATGCCTATACACTGTTGTTTGTACGTGCTGCGTCCTATCTTGCACCCCAAAACACGCCTGCTGTTCTGATGACGGCGTCCTTGCTGGAAGGGTTGGGTCAGTATGAACTGGCCAATGCCGCCTATGCCACCGTGTCGCGCGATGATCCGTCTTTCCCATCCGCCGAAATCGGCCGGGCAGAGGTGTTGCGCGCCGCCGGTAAATTCGAAGCCGCTATCGAAGTGCTGGACGCTTTGGCGCGCAGTTTTCCCGACCTGCCGGATGTCTTTGTCAACAAAGGCGATGTCATGCGGCAGTCCGGCGAAATGCAGGATGCCAAGGCAGCCTATACTCGTGCGCTAGCGCTCTACGACGAAGCCGCACCAATGCGCTGGTTTGTCTATTACACACGCGGAATAGCCAACCACCAGCTGGATCTCTGGCCCGAGGCCGAGGCGGATTTTCGTGCCGCACTTGCCATACAGCCTGACCACCCGCAGGTGCTGAACTATCTGGGCTATTCGCTGGTTGAACGGAATGAAAAGCTTGATGAAGCGCTCGACATGATCCAGCGGGCCGTTGCAGCGCGGCCTGACAACGGCGCGATCGTGGATTCGCTGGGCTGGGTGCTGTTCCGGCTGGGCCAATACGACGACGCAGTCGGCTATCTGGAAGAGGCCGCATCGCTGGAACCGGTTGATCCCGTCATCAACGACCATCTGGGTGACGCGTATTGGGCCGTGGGCCGCGTGATCGAGGCGCGTTTCCAATGGCAGCGTGCCCTGTCGTTCGACCCCGAAGAAACCGACGCGAAACGCATCCGCGATAAACTTTCACGCGGGCTGGATCTTGTGCTGCAAGACGAAGGCGCAGATCCGATCAAGGTTGCCCGTGGCGACGATTAAAGCCACAGCCCCCGCAAAGGTGAACCTGACCCTGCATGTCACCGGACAGCAGGACGACGGGTATCATCTGTTGGATTCGCTGGTGGTGTTCGCCGATGTCTGCGACCAGCTAAGCGCGACGACCGCACCGGATTTGAAGATCAGCGTGTCGGGTCCGTTTTCGCCCGGTGTGCCGGTCGATGACAGCAACCTGATGATGCGTGCCGCTTCCGCATTACAAAAAGTGCGCGGTGTGGACTTGGGCGCCGCCCTGACGCTGGAAAAACATCTGCCGCATGCCGCAGGTATCGGCAGCGGGTCATCCGATGCCGCCCTGACGCTGGCGATGCTGGCCGAATTATGGGACGTCGCCCCATTGCCCGCCGACGCGCCAGAGGTGTTGGCGCTGGGCGCAGATGTGCCGGTCTGCCTGCATGCCCCCGCACCGATGCGGATGACGGGTATCGGCGAAACCCTGTCGTCCGTGGCCCGCTTGCCGGGCTGCGCGCTTGTGCTGGTCAGGCCGCCTGTCGATGTGCCGACATCGGCGGTATTCAAAGGGTTGGCCGACCGCGATGGCGACGCGATGGATGATCTGCCCACTGGCCTTGACTACAAAGGCTTTGCCGCATGGCTGGCCGCACAGCGTAATGACCTGCAGACTCCCGCCCAAACCATCGCCCCGGCGATTGCCGAAGCGATCAGCGCGTTGCAAGCCCAGCCTGCGGTCAGTTTTGCGGGGATGTCAGGGTCGGGCGCGACCTGTTTCGGTCTGGTCAAGGATATGGCCACGGCCCGCCGCATCGCGCGGATCGTGCAGGTGGCGCATATGAATTGGTGGGTTGCCCCGGCTGCCGTGCTTCAACCCGCCTGATTACGGCGCATCAGCGTGACCCAGGTTTCGCCATAGCGGCGCTGATCGGCCACGGTAAAGCCCGCGGGGGCAATCTGCCCGCGCGTTTCTTCCCAGACGATCAATGCATCAGGCGCGATCCAACCTTGCTGCAAGGCAACTTCCAACGCGCCGATGCCCATACCTGCGCCATAGGGCGGATCAAGAAACACCAGATTGCACGCCGCACTGGCCGGTGGGATCGCCATGACACTGGTGGTGATCAGGGTCGTGTCCTTTTGCCTGCGCAGCTTGGCGACATTCGCGCGGATCAGGTTTTGCGCCACGCGCCCGTTGTCGACAAAGGTCACATGTGCCGCACCGCGCGATAGTGCCTCTAGCCCCAGCGCGCCGGTGCCTGCGAACAGATCCAGCACCCGCGCCCCGCGCAACGGATCACCATAGCGCCCACCTTGTAGCACGTTGAACAGGCTTTCGCGCACGCGGTCACTGGTGGGGCGCAGATGTGCGGCTTCGTCGCCTTGACCAAGTTCGGCCAGATGAGTGCCGCGGTGGGTGCCTGCGATGATCCTCATGCGGCAAGCAGGGCCTTCATGTCGGTCGCGGGATTCGTAATCAGCGCGGGGGCAGGGCTGCGGCCCGCCTCGATCAGGCGTTTTCCGATCATGTAATTGCGCGGATCATTCATCGCATCGACAGCCAGCAAATCTGCGCCACGATAATACCAATGCGACTGCACGCCGGGGGTGTCGCCCATGCGCGTGTAAACGTCAGTATAACCAATATTCAGCCCTGCGATCTGCAATTTGCAATCGTATTGATCCGACCAGAACCACGGTTTCGGCTGGTAAGGCAGATCACGGCCCATGATATTCAGCGCCACAGCCTCTGCCTGATCAATGGCGTTGCCGACACTTTCCAGCCGGATCGGGGTGTCGTGGAAAATGCACGACGCACAATCCCCCGCCGCCCAGATATGCGGATCAGACGTGCGGCCTTGGATATCGGTGGTGATCCCGTTTCCAACAAGCAGACCTGCGCTGTCGGCAAGGATGGTCGCAGGGGTAATGCCAACGCCGACAATGGCAAAGTCGGCCGCCAGTTCGGTGCCATCGGTCAGACGCGCGCCGGTGACGCGGGTATCGCCCAACAGATGGTCCAACCCGACACCTTCGCGGATCGTCACGCCGTGGCTGCGGTGCAGGGTGCGGAAATAATCCGACGTCTGCGGTGCCGCGACACGTTGCAATATCCGGTCCGCCATTTCGACAAGCGTCACACGCAGCCCGCGTTTGGCTGCTACCGCTGCCGCCTCTAACCCGATATAGCCGCCACCGACGATCAACACCTGCCGTCCGGCCACCATTTCGGGTGCTATCGCATCGGCATCGGCCAGATCGCGCATCGCATAGACACCGTCCAGCATGCCACCAATTGCCGCAGGCAAGGTGCGCGGATGCGCGCCGGTGGTCAACACAAGCACGTCATAGGCTAGCACCTTTTCACCCGTCAGGGTGACGGTCTTGGCCGCACGGTCAATGGCGACAACGCGTGTATCAAGGCGCAGGGTGATGTCCTGATCGGCGTAAAACTCTAACGGACGCAAATACAGCCGTTCTTGCGCCAGATCGCCAAGTAAATAGCCCTTTGACAGCGGCGGGCGCTGATAGGGCGGGACTTTTTCTGCCCCGATCAGGGTGATCGCACCGCTGAAACCTTCGGCGCGCAACTTGGCCACCAGTGACGCACCGGCCTGCCCGGCACCGACGACGACGACATGCGTCATGACATTCCCCTACTTGTTTTGCGGCACTCTATATGGGAAGCAACCGGTGACACAACGCGAAGAAGGGGCGATAGCCATGACAATCAAGACGGGCGATACACTACCAGAAGCGACTTTCCTGCAAATGGGCGACAACGGGCCGGAACCCGTCGCGCTGACCGATAAGCTGAAAGACCGCAAGGTCGTGGTCTTTGGCCTGCCGGGTGCTTTTACCGGCACTTGCACCTCGGCCCATGTGCCCAGCTTTATGAACACTTTCGACGATTTCAAAGCCAAAGGCGTGGACGAAATCATCTGCGTTTCGGTCAACGACCCTTTCGTGATGAAGGCTTGGGGCGAAAGCACCGGTGCTGCTGACACCGGCATCACCATGCTGGCCGATCCCGAAAGCACATTCACTACTGCTATCGGCATGGATTTCAGCGCTGCACCTGTCGGTTTCGTGAACCGGTCCAAGCGTTATTCGATGCTGGTCGAAAACGGCGTCGTCAAAATCCTGAACGAAGAAGCAGGCCCCGGCCAATGCGAAATATCGGCAGGGGAAACCTTGCTGGCAGAGCTTGGGTAACAAATGCGGGCGGCCAACGGGCCGCCCCTTTTCATTCCGCTACGTTGATAACAGTGCGTGTCGGGAATGGAATATCGACATTGGCTGCGTCTAGCGCTTCTTTCACATTCCGTTTCATATCGGCCTGAAACTGGAAGAAATCGCCGCTGGCACACCAGACGCGCACCAGAAAATCAACCGAACTATCACCCAGATTATTGACCTGAATAAACGGTGCAGGCTCTGCGCGGGCGCGCGGATCAGCAAGGATAGTGGCGCGGATCGCCTCTTCTGCGTCTTTGAGGTTGGCGCCGTACCCCACACCGAATACCCATTCCGCGCGGCGGCTATCATAGACGGAATAGTTGACGATCGTATTGCCCCAGACCTGAGAATTGGGAATGATCACCTGCACATTGGCAGGCGATGCAAGCTCGATGAAATTAAGATTAATCTCTTTCACCGATCCCATCTGGCCGTTCACTTCGACAAAATCACCCAGCTTGATTGGGCGAAAAAACACGATCATCACGCCTGCAGCGATATTGGACAACGTGCCCTGCAACGCCAGACCGATTGCCAGACCGGCGGCACCGATAACAGCGACAAAGGATGTCGTCTGCACACCAAAGGTGTTGAGAACGAACAGAAATGCAAAGCCGATGATGATATAGCGGACGACATTGCCGACAAAGCTGAACAAGGTATCGTCCAGATGGCGGTTCATCTGGCCCACGCGCACGATCCGCCCGCGCAACCAGCCACCAATCATGAAACCAGCAATCAGGATGATTATCGCGCCAAGCACACTGCCGGTGATCGACACCAGAAATTCCAGCGTCAAAAGGTCGGCCAATGTGCGGTCGTTGATGATTTCTGTCGTTAACAAGTTTTCCAATTTAACCCCCGGCGAGCGTATCCATCTTGGCGCCCAGTTTTACGTCAAGCGCCGACAGACCGCCTGCATCATGGGTCGTCAGCGTCACATCGACCGTCTTGTAGACGTTCGACCATTCGGGGTGGTGATTCCATTTTTCTGCAAAAAGGGCAACCTTTGTCATGAAACCAAAGGCTTCGACAAAGTTGGTGAACACGAACTGTTTATGAATGGCGTCGCGCCCGTCAACCATAGTCCAACCATTCGCCAGCAGCGGGGCAAGGTCAGTGTCGCGTTCGTCTTGTGTCAATTGATCAGTCATTGTTGTTCTTCCCTGTCAGATTTACGGAACGGACCATAGCTGGTCAGCACCTCGATTTCGTGATCCACGGCGTCACGCTCTGCCTGCAGATACCGGCCCACCGCGTCGCCGAAACCTGCATCAGCGAACCAATGCAGCGAATGCACCGGCACTGGCAGATAGCCGCGCGCCAGCTTGTGTTCACCCTGCGCGCCGGCCTCGACCCGCTGCATGCCTTGGGCAATGGCAAAGTCGATGGCCTGATAATAGCACAGTTCAAAATGCAGGCAGGCATGGTGTTCGGTGCAGCCCCAGTAGCGTCCGTATAACGTATCGCGCCCGATAAAGTTCAGCGCACCGGCAACGGGCCGCCCGTCGCGGACCGCCAGTACCATCAGGATGTCATCGCGCAGATGCTGATGCGCAAGATCGAAAAACGCCCGCGTTAGGTAAGGCGTGCCCCATTTGCGGTTGCCGGTGTCCTGATAGAATTGCCAGAACGCATCCCAATGCTCTGGCTGGATCTGATCCCCTGTCAGTGCCAAAATCTGCCCGCCGAAACCCTGTGCGGTCGCGCGTTCCTTGCGGATATTCTTGCGCTTGCGGCTGGACAGGCTGGCCAGAAACCCGTCAAAGCTGGCGTAGCCTTCATTCACCCAATGAAATTGCTGGCTTAGCCGCGGTTGCAGGCCCATTTCCGCGCCTGCAAGTGCCTCGGCCTCGGTGCAGAATGTCGCATGAAGCGATGAAAGCTGGTTATCAGCCGCGATTTGTACAGCACCTTGAATCAAGGCGGACATGCCTATCGCTTCATACCCCGGTCTGGTCAAAAATCGCCGCCCTGTCGCAGGTGTAAACGGCACGGCGATTTGCAGTTTGGGATAATACCGCCCGCCTGCATTTTCATATGCATGGGCCCAGTTGTGATCGAAAATGTATTCGCCCTGACTATGCCCTTTGGCATAAAGCGGGGCTGCCGCGATCATCTGGCCGTCTTGTCGGGCAGTGATATACCGTGGCTGCCAGCCGCTGCCGGGACCAACGCTGCGGCTGTCCTCTAATGCTTTCAAAAACCGATGGGTCGTGAACGGATCATTTGGACGGCCGCTTGATGCCTCGGGGCATGCGCAGCCGTCCCAGTCAGCGGGGGCTATCGCGCTGATGCTGGCATGTGTGGTGATTTCGATCGCGCTGTCATCCATGCTCATCTAACTGGACGGGCAAAGGCTGGCGTCAAGCAAGATAGCCCTCGAACGTGACATTATCCGCAATTAGGCGCGCCTTTGCCTCTTGTTGCGCTGAACGGATGGTCCAGCACAGGATCGGTGCGCCCGTCGCCTTGATTTCCGCAACACGCGGGCGGTCCAGATCATAGGCTTCGTGGCTGATGAAACAGGCACCAACACGGTCGTAATCGGGGATTTCACGCAGATCATCGCGTATTGCAGGCGGCAATTCCGGCCAGAACATCGGATCATAGGCCGATGTCACGACACCGCGCGCAATATCCGGGGCAAAGGTCTGGCACGCCGCCATGCTATGCGGATTGAACGACATCAGGGCGACATCGCCTTTGTAATGCGACAGCGCCTTGCAGGTCGCTTCTTCCAATGGGCCGACGTCCGGACCCATCTTGCCATCCTGATCCTTGATCTCGATCAGCAGCGGCACCTGACCTGCGACCAATGTCAGCACATCGTCCAGCGCGGGGATCATCCCTGCGTCATCCTTCAGCGCAATCTGTTCCAGCGCTGCACGGTTGCGCGCGCGCACCGGGCCAGCCTCTGCTGTCAGGCGGTCAAGGTTGTCATCGTGGAACACCATGGCATGGCCATCGCTGGACAATTGCACGTCGATTTCAATGCCATATCCGGCGCTGATGGCTGCCTTGATAGACGCGATACTGTTTTCCACCCGCCCGGCCTTGCGATCATGCAAGGCACGGTGGGCGATCGGACGGGCAAGGAAGGAAGCGGGCAACATCATGCGATTTCAAAGATGCCTTCGATTTCAACCGCCACACCGAAAGGCAGGCTGGCGGCACTGACAGCAGACCGCGCGTGCCGGCCCTTGTCACCCAAAGCAGCGACCATGAAATCGGATGCGCCGTTGATCACCTTTGGCTGGTCACCGAAGTCAGGTGTCGAATTGACAAAACCGACCAGTTTGACCACCCGGACCAGCCGGTCGATATCGCCACCGCAAGCGGCCTTGAGCTGCGCCAGCAGGCTGATCGCGCAGGCGCGGGCTGCGTCGGCACCAGCTTCGGCATCCAGTTCAGCGCCCAATTTGCCTTTGATCATGCCATCGGCATTCGCCGAGATCTGTCCGGACACATGCACCAGATTGCCGGTTTGCACGAACGGGACATAATTCGCGGCTGGCGCGGGTGCATCGGGTAATGTTACGCCCAGTTCGGCCAGACGGGTTTCGATCATGCTCATGTCACTCTCCTTGGCTGTTTGCGCGGACGCTATCGGGCAAATGGGTGCGGTGCAATCACCCGTCGCGCAAGCTGCGTCTGAAATAATAGGCCAGCGGTTCCAGCAGATAATCCAGCGGCCTGCGCGCGCCTGTCTGGATGAACACATCAACCGGCATACCGGGCAGCATGCGCAGATCAGCGGGCAGATGACCGATGTTGTCCTGTTGGATCGCAATCTCTGTGCGGTAATGTGCAAGGCCGGTGGTTTCGTCGCGAAACACATCTGCCGAAAGCCGCGTCACACTGCCCGAAAGGTCCGGCAGGCGCCGCTTGCTAACCGCAGAAAACCGCAATATCACGTCCTGCCCCACAAAAACCCGGTCAATATCGCTGGTTTCGACAGGTGACACGATCACCAGCGGTTCATCCCGGGGGATCACGAACAAGATGTGTTCGGCTGGCCGGATCACAGATTGTGGTGCGAAAACGCGCAGATCATGGATAAACCCGGACACGGGTGCGCGGATGTCGCGCCTTGCCAGATCGCGGATCAGCGCCTGCCGGCGTTCGGCCAGTTCCATTTCGGCGGTTTGCACGTCGCGCAGTTCGCCCAATGCCTCTTCGCGCCGTGATGATACGATGCTTTGTAGCTGCAAATCTATTTCCGCCATACGTTCAGCGGCCTGTGCGGCAAGCGCTATCAGTTCGCCGCTGCGTCCTGACAGAACCGCGTCTTCACGTTGCAGCGCCAGAACGCGGCTGGTTTGGGTCAGCCCGTTGCGCAGCAGGCTTTGCTGATCCGCAAGTTCGCGCAAGGTCAGCGCATGCTGTGTCGCAAGGGCGGCCTGTTGCGCCCTGATGCCGGTGATCTGGCTTGCGATCTGCGCGCGCCGCTGGGCCAGCTGATCGGCAAAGTGCACGGCGGTTTCCTGCCGTGCTGCAAACAATTGTTTCTGCCCTGCCATCAGCGCCGCAAACTCTGTGTTTGCGGTTTGCAAAAGCATCGGGTCGAAAATCAACGTGGTGGTGTCGTCACGTTCCGCCTCTAACCGGGCACGGCGGGCCAGCAAGGCGAAATATTGTGCCTCGACCATGATGAGGTCGGATTGGATTTGTGCTGCGTCCAGCCGGATCAATATGTCCCCCCTTGCCACCAAATCACCTTCGGTCACAAGGATATCCGCGACGACACCGCCCGATGGATGCTGCACAACCTGACGGTTGTTGCGAAGCGCGACCTGACCGTTGCTGACAATCGCCCCGTTGATCTGTGCCAGGACAGACCAGAGGCCAAAACCCCCGACCAGCACCGCCAGCGCGATAGCCCCGATCATCATGAAACGGCGGACCGGTAGCTGTATCATCCCAGACCTGCTGCTGGCGAAAAGCCTTGTTTGATCTGGTTGTGGTTCACCACAATATCCGCCAGTACCGCGTCCCTTGGGCCAAAGGCGCGCCGAACACCGTTTTCCAGCACCAGCAACAAGTTGCATTCCGCAATCGCTGCGGGCCTGTGTGCCATGATAAAAACAATGCCGCCCGCTGCCTTGCATGCGCGGATTGCGGCAATCAGTGCAAGTGACCCGTCATGGTCAAGGCTGGCATCCGGTTCATCAAGCACCAGCACGACAGGTGCGCCGTATAGCGCGCGGGCAAGGCCGATCCTCTGGATCTGCCCACCTGACAAACCGCCGCCCGCTGTCGTGACAGGCGTATCGTATCCGTCGGGCAGCGCCAGAATCATGTCATGTGCTCCGGCCCTTTGCGCCGCCTGAATGACGCAATGATCGTTGGGCGCGGGCGCCATACGGGCAATATTGTCCCTGATCGTGCCGTCGAACAGGCGCACTTGCTGGGGCAGATACCCGATATATTGACCTAGCTGGTCAGGACCATATTGGTCCAGCGCCGCACCACCCAGCCGGATCGTCCCGCCCGCCACAGGCCAGACACCGGTCAACGCCCGTGCCAGCGTGGATTTGCCAGCACCTTCGGGGCCGATGACGCCGATTGCCTGACCTGCGCCAGCCTCTAGGCTGACCATGCGCAAGGCGGCCTGATTGCTAGCGGGGGGGATGATTGTCACCGTGTCGACGCTGACCTTGGCCTCTGGTCGGGGCAGGTTGGTACGCACAGGGGGATGGGGCGTGTCATCCAGCAACAAGGCAAGGTTTTGCCAGCTTTCGCGCCCGCGCTGGACCACGGGCCATTGCCCGACGATCGCTTCGATAGGGGCCAATGCGCGTCCCAATAGGATCGATCCGGCAATCATCGCACCGGGCGACAACTGCCCTTTCACCACCAGATAGGCCCCCAGTCCCAGCATCGCTGATTGCAGCAGCAGCCGGAACGCCTTGATCATGGCGGTGTAACTGCCTGACAGGTCCGACGCAGTGATCCCTGCCTGCAGCACGACGCATTTGTTGGTCAGCCAGCGGTCAAACACAGAACGACGCATACCAAGCGCCTGCACATCTTCGGCCTGTAGTAATATCTGGTGGCTCAAGTATTCCTGCGCACTTTGTGCAACATGGGCCCGTCGCAGCGGTCCGCGCGTCGTGATGTGGTTCAGCACCGCTGCGAAAACCAGTATCGCGGCACCGCACAGCGCCAAAAGGCCCAGCCACGGATGAAAGATGAAAATTCCGATGAAAAACAGCGGCGCCCACGGCAGATCAAACACCGCCATCAACGCTGGCGATGCAATCAGCCGTTCAATGGCCGCCAGATCGCGCCATCCTTGCGGCGTAGAACGCGCTGCGCGGAAACTGGTCGCTGGTTGCATTACAGCGTTGAAAACACGGCGATTCAGTCGGGCCTGGAAACGGGCTGCAACCCGCACCATGACCCGCCCGCGGATGTAATCCAGCACCGCCATGATACCATATAGAAAAACCACCAGCCCTGTCAGCGCGACCAGCGTTTCGACCGAGCGTGAATGCAGCACCCTGTCATAGACGTTCAGCATATAAAGCGGGCCAGTCAGCATCAGCAGGTTTACAAAAAAGCTGAACAAACCGACCGCCCAGAAAAGCGCGTAATTCTGACGCAGCGCGCAGCGCAATTCTGTTTTGCCTTGTCCTTTCGTTTGCCCCATGACGCCGCGCCTGCCGTTGACCTGTTCGCGGCCTATGTAACCCGTCACAGATAAAGGGCGGGTTAACAGCAATACGCTGCAAGCAGTTGCTAGAAGGCGGGAAATACCGCAAATATGGGAAATGAAACATTTCCTCGCCCCTTTGGTCTTTGCCACTTGTCTGTTGCCTGCGCTTTTGCTGGCTGGCCCCTATGACGGGGTCTACCGGCAAACGGCCAATGCCGAATGTGCGCTGATTGGTGCTGATGGCGGGTCAATCAGGATCGCGACCGGCATCTTTTACGGGGTTCAGATGCAGTGCCGCATGACGCGCCCTGTCGATGTCAGCGGGATGAATGCCACGCTTTATACGATGGAATGCTCAGGCGAGAACGAGCAGTGGACCGAAAGGGCCATGCTGATGCCCACGCCCGACCAGCAAGGGCTGTACATGATCTGGGACGGTTATGTTTTTGTGTACAGCTTGTGTCCTGACGGGGCGCCCTGATCGCGCGCGCGCCCCGCAGTTTTCAGATTTGCATCAGTTCGTTGCTTCGCCGGTCATCAGCAGATCAAGCAGCTGGATGATGTCGTCGTCGACAACTTCACCGCCCTGACTTTGCAAAACACCCGCCGGTGAGCCGAATTGCGGGGCAATCAGTGGCAGCGGAGTTGGGGTGCGGCCTTCCAGCACGCGTACCATGGTTTCACGCCAGATTTCAGCCGGCAAACCACCGCCGGTGACACCCCGCAATGGCGTGTTGTTGTCATAGCCCATCCAGACGCCGGTGACGTAATCACCGGTAAAGCCGATAAACCACGCATCCCGCGCGCTGTTGGTCGTGCCGGTCTTGCCCGCAATTTCCCAGCCGGGAATGCGTGCGCGCCGACCGGTGCCTTCTTCAACGACTCTGGTCATCATCCATGTCAGTTCACGCGCGGCGGTTTCGCTGATGATCCGGTTGCCGATACCGGCACCTTGCGAATCCATCAACACCGCATTGTCGCCCTGAATGCGCAAATCCAGCAGGCCATAAGGCGTAACTTGTGAACCGCCATTCAGAATGCCGGCGTAAGCGCCTGTCATGTTCAGCAGCGTGCTTTCCGAAACACCCAGCGCCAAGGCGGGTCCAACGGCCAGATCGCCCTGCAACCCAAAGCCGTTGGCCACATTGCGCACGAATTCGCGCCCGACATCCTCGGACAACACGATCGTTGGCACGTTGCGGCTTTCGGCAAGGGCTTGCACCAGCGTGACCGGACCTTTGAACGTGCGGTCATAGTTTTCGGGGCACCATTCAGGTGATCCGCGCACCCGCCAGCAGGTGCGTTCATCATTGACCATCGCATAGGGCGAAACGCCCAGATCAAGGGCTGCGGCAAAAATGAAGGGTTTGAATGCGGACCCCGACTGGCGCAGCGCCTGCGTGGCGCGGTTGAACGCACCGGTGGCGCGCAGATTGCGCCCGCCAACCATCGCACGCACGGCGCCATCGGCTGACATCACCACGATGGCGGCTTGGGCGTCTGACCCTTCGGCGACCTGATTTTCGAACACGGACACCAGCGCCTGTTCCGCCGCACTTTGGATGCGCTGGTCAAGCGTGGTGCGGATAATCACGTCTTCGGTCGTGTTGCGGGTGAAAAATTCCGGCCCGCTTTCCATGACCCAATCGGCAAAGAAACCGCCTGACCGTGCCTCGGCTGCGCGTGATAGCGCGGCAGGATTGGCCAGCGCGTCGTTCGCCTGTGCGTCGGTCAGATAGCCTTCGTTGCGCATCAGCCCGACTACGACCGCCGCCCGCGCGCGGGACCGTTCGATATTCGCTGTGGGGGCAAGGGTTGATGGGGCCTGCAATAGACCGGCCAGCATTGCGGCCTGCGCGGGGTTCACCTCGGCCGAGGAAATGCCGAAATACCGCTGCGCTGCCGCCTCAAACCCACGCGATCCTGCACCCAGATAGGCGCGGTTCAGATAGACCGTCAGGATTTCTTCCTTGGTATAGGCGATTTCCATACCAACGGCGTAAAACGCCTCGCGGGCTTTGCGCGCCAGCGTCGTCCGGCGGCAATCAGCTTCGTAAGCTGCCTCTGTTTCCCAGACGCTGGCATCATAAGGCACACCAAGACACAGCAGTTTGGCGGTTTGCTGGGTGATGGTTGACCCGCCATTGCCCGACAACGGATGCCGGCCTGCGGCCATGTTGATCCGCACTGCCGATGCGATACCGCGCGGCGAAATGCCGAAATGGCCGTAGAAACGCCGATCCTCGGTGGCGATGACAGCATTATGCAGATGCGGTGAAACGGTCCGTGCCGTCACCATGCCGCCAAACTGGTCGCCACGCCATGCGAACACGTCACCGGTGAAATCGGCCATCGTGACAGACCCGCGGGCACGTTGGTCGATGATCTGTTCGATGGGTGGCATCTGTGATGCGAAATAAAACGATATCCCGCCGACGACGACCGTCGCGAAAAGCCCGACCCGCCAGGTGATCGCCCAAATCGCGCCAAGGATCAGGCGGAACGGCCACAGGATCCAGCCCACCAGACCGCGTGGTGCGCTGCGCGCGGCCCTTCCGCGGGGCTTGGTTGTCCGCTTTGGTCCGGTTTTCTTGGGCGCTGCCTTTTTCGGTGCCGCCCTGCCGGTATAGCGTTTGTCGGCCACCAGAGGTGTCCGTCGATTATCGTTGCCACTCATGATCCGCTCGACTGTTTGTGCGTCTGTTTTACGAGACCTTAAACAGTTTGAAAGCAATTGTAGAGACGGTTGAGTCGTACTGCGCGATTTTTGATCTGCCTGAAAATAGTGCATATGGGTTAATTTGTGCAAAAATTGTGCAAGTGTACCTGCTGGCGGCCCTGAATCACGTAGGCAAAACCTTGCTCATGCTGCACTGCCGCGTTCTTTAGTCCCTGCAAGCGGACGCCGGGCTGGGCGTTGCCGCAATCCATTGCGAGGGGAAGAACGTGAAACTCATCATTGCAACAATCAAGCCATTCAAGCTCGAGGAGGTGCGCGAAGCGCTGACCACCGTGGGCGTGCGCGGCATGATGGTGTCAGAAATCAAGGGGTTCGGATCGCAGTCTGGCCATACCGAAATCTATCGGGGCGCGGAATATGCCGTGAACTTCGTACCCAAGGTGAAGCTGGAGATCGTCGTGCCTGACAGCATGGCCGATCAGGTCGTTTCTACCATCGCCACCACTGCAAAGACCGACAAGATCGGCGACGGCAAGGTTTTCGTGCTCGACGTGCAAAGCGCCCTGCGGGTGCGCACCGGCGAGACCAATGATGACGCGCTGTAATAGTCGCGAAACGAGGAACAAACCCATGAATATGAAAAAGTTACTAACGCTTGGCGCGGGGCTAGCGCTGCTGCCGGTGATCGGCTTCGCGCAAGAAGCCGCAGAAGTGGCCGAAGTCGCAGAAGATATCGCAGATGTCGCGCCATCGTTCGATGAAATCGGCCCCTATATCATGACCACCCTGCTGTTCCTTGTGGGCGGCTTTCTGGTGTTCTGGATGGCGGCAGGTTTCACCATGCTCGAGGCCGGTCTGGTCCGGTCCAAGAACGTCACCACCCAGCTCACCAAGAACATCGCGCTGTTTTCGATTGCGGGCATCATGTACTGGCTGGTCGGTTTCAACCTGATGTATCCGGGTGATTTCAATGGCTATATCGGTGGTTTCTTCAACATCACGATCCTCGAAGCCGTCGGATTGGGCGCAGATGAGGCGGATCTGGAATATGCATCCGTTGCATCCGACTTCTTCTTTCAGTTGATGTTCGTCGCGGCAACCGCATCCATCGTGTCCGGTGCGCTGGCTGAACGGATCAAACTCTGGCCGTTCCTTGTCTTTGTCGTCATCCTTACTGGCTTCATGTACCCGATTTCCGGTTCCTGGCTTTGGGGTGAAGGCTGGCTTGACGAAATGGGCTTCTCCGACTTCGCCGGTTCGACTGTCGTGCACTCTGTCGGTGGCTGGGCTGCTTTGGCTGGTGCGATCGTGCTGGGTCCGCGTCTGGGCAAATACAAGGATGGCCGCGTCAACCCGATGCCCGGTTCCAACCTTGCGCTGGCGACACTGGGGACGTTCATCCTGTGGCTGGGCTGGTTCGGTTTCAACGGCGGTTCGCAGCTTGCGGCTGGTACTGTCGGTGACATCACTGATGTGGGTCGGATCTTTGCAAACACCAACATGGCAGCCTCTGCCGGTGCGGTGACAGCGCTGATCCTGACACAGCTGATCTACAAAAAGGTCGATCTGACCATGGTGCTGAACGGTGCTTTGGCCGGTCTGGTCGCCATCACCGCAGAGCCGCTGTACCCAACGCTGTTCGGTGCGCTGTGGATCGGTGCCATCGGTGGTGTGATCGTGGTCTTCGCTGTGCCGATGCTGGACAAGTTCAAGATCGACGATGTGGTCGGTGCAATCCCTGTCCACCTGTTCGCCGGTATCTGGGGCACGATCGCTGTCGTCTTCTACAACCCTGATGTCAGCCTGATGGTGCAGTTGACCGGTATCGTGGCCTACGGTGTGTTCACCTTCGTCGTGGCATTGGTTTTCTGGTATATCCTGAAGATGACAATGGGCATCCGCGTCAGCGCAGAATCCGAGACCACAGGTCTGGACATGTCCGAACTGGGCATGGAAGCCTACCCCGAGTTTTCCAAAGGGTAACGTGTTCTGCTGAACCACAGATACAGACCCGGGCGTTCGCGCCCGGGTTTTTTTGTTGTAAGGTGGGTCAAGACCCACCCTACCTGCTGCGTGGCAGAATATGCGGTGGAATTGATGTATGGCGCAAGAAATGCCCGCATAAACTGATCAGGGCGCCGATTTTGCAAAGAAGATGTGGCAAGCTTCGCGATATCATGCCTTAAACGTAATGTTCAAAACCGGAGTTTCCGATGATCCAGACACCCTATCTTTTGTTTCTCGGCGATGCGCCGGATCAGCTTGCTGCCAAGGTGGCTCAGGGGATCAAGGACTGGCGGCCGGAAAATGCCGTCGGCCAATACCGCATGCCGGGCTGCGGTGCTGACCTGCGGCTGACCGACCTGACGCTGGCCGAGGCCAAGGCGGCGGGTGCAAAGACGCTGGTGATCGGTGTCGCCAATCGCGGTGGCGTGATCTCTGCCGCGTGGAAAGAGGTGCTGCTCGAAGCGTTGAACATGGGGTTTGATCTTGCGTCCGGTTTACACAATCTGCTGCGCGACGAGGCTGATCTGGTCGCTGCTGCGCGCGCCAATAACCGGTCGCTGTTTGATGTGCGTGTGCCGTCGGTCGCCTATCCGATTGCCAATGGTATCAAGCGCAGCGGTAAACGCTGTCTGGCGGTCGGCACCGATTGTTCGGTGGGCAAGATGTATACCGGCCTTGCCATGGATGCCGAGATGCAAAAGCGCGGCTTGAAATCCACGTTCCGTCCGACAGGCCAGACAGGGATCCTGATCACCGGTGGCGGCGTGCCATTGGACGCGGTGGTGGCCGATTTCATGGCGGGTGCTGTGGAATATCTGACCCCCGACAATGACCCTGACCATTGGGATCATATCGAGGGGCAGGGCAGCCTGTTTCACGTGTCCTTTTCCGGTGTCACCATGGCATTGATCCACGGTGGCCAGCCTGATGCACTGGTCCTTGCGCATGAGCCTACCCGCAGCCACATGCGCGGTTTGCCCGGCTACGGTTTGCCATCGCTGGAGGCACTGCGCGACATGGTCCTGCCGATTGCCCGCATCGCCAATCCGGCCTGTCAGGTCGTCGGCGTGTCCATTAACACCCAGCATATGTCCGAGGATGAGGCTGTGGCCTATATGGCCGAGGTCGAGGGCCGGATGGGCCTGCCGACGGTCGATACCTACCGGCAGGGGGCGGCGCGGTTGGTTGATGCGCTGGAGGCGCTGTGATGTCAGATTTCTGGCGAAATCTGACGCCTCCGGCGGGGATATTTAGGCTCGGACGATGATGAAGGTTGCAGTTTCACATGATGTGTTCCGGCTGGCGCAGGTGTTTACCATCTCGCGCGGGTCGCGGACGGAAGCCAAGGTGCTGACGGTGACTTTGGCCGCTGACGGCTTTGTCGGGCGGGGCGAATGCGTGCCTTATGCGCGCTACGGGGAAACGCTGGCCTCGGTGCGCGCG
>Ga0207421_10001843_pt1 | contig 26920 bp, 27 predicted proteins | sample SodLakKL_010_SED_4_FD_187542 | JGI IMG/M metagenome (GOLD analysis project Ga0207421, IMG submission 187542) | Alkaline sediment microbial communities from Lake Tanatar, Kulunda Steppe, Russia - 8KL_010_SED (SPAdes) (version 2) | ecosystem: Environmental > Aquatic > Non-marine Saline and... | reverse complement strand
TAGAAGCAGACAAAAGGCTTTTGAATTTGTTAGAATAATCAATGGTTTAATGAATAAGAAAAAAGGAGGTGAAAGATTAACCAAGGAAGCAATACTTACGGCAAGAGATGAAGCATATGACGTTACCGAATTTTCAGTCTACGATAAACACCATGTGAAACCGACCAGTCGGGATTCCAGACCCGACTATTGCAAATTTGACCAAGTGGTAGAATTACCCGCTTATTTTCATGCCGGTTGGCATGGTATATTTCATAACTTATGGGGAGAAGAAATTATTATTTTTCTCAAAAAATTATTTTATTTTTTGAGAGTGAGAGAAGTGTTTGAATACTGCGAATATAATAAATATGTAGAGGGCACGAAAGGAGGAAAGCTATGCCGGGTTTAGCCCGGCATTTTATTTTGACACTTAACAAATTTTTTAAGATGGGGTAAAATTATATTACTATGAGTGACAAAACTAAAAAGATAATAGTATTCATTCTGGTTATTGCAATGGCTCTTAGTTATACATTGATGGCTTTTTAAATTTTTATTATTTTAGAATGAAATATCAAAGAAGCTTTAGAGCTTCCGAATTCTAATCGTATGCCAAATTTACTTTTTAAAAACTTGCTTGTTCCCGGTTCACTCAGTTTTATACTGGTAATAATCGGTCTTCTTTTTATTTTTCTAAAAAAGAAACAGCTGGGAAAGTATATTGTTTTATTGGGCCTTTTAGTTTATTATCTCTTTTCAATAACACCGATTTCCGATATGGTAATAGGGCGGCTCGAAAGTGATTTTTCCGTTTTGAGCGCGAATGAAGTGGACAAGGCCGAAATAATAGTCGTTTTGTCCGGAGGATCCAAGGCTGATGTTTTAAGAAGTTCGGAGGTGTTAAGAATATCAACATTAAAAGAGCACAGTCCGACATTGATAATCTCGGGAACGGAAAGCATAGACCCGGACAGAGAAAATCTTTCCGCTGTAGAATCATTCTTTATAAATAGAGGAATTCCCGCTGACAATATTCATATTGAAGATAAGTCGCAAAATACAAGAGAAAACGCACAGAATGTCGTGGAGACGGTAGAGGATGAAGACTTTTTTCTGGTAACCTCGGCATACCATATGAAAAGAGCTTTAATGGAGTTTGAGAAGTTGGGTGCAAACCCGATCCCGGCACCGACGGATTTTAGAAAAAGAAGGGATAGTTACCGTTTTGGGGATTATATACCGAATAGTGAAAATCTCAGAAAGTCGGATTTGGCTTTTCACGAGCACTTCGGGATCTTGTATTATATTATTTTTGACTAATCTTTTGGAAGAAGATATAATTAATTGGAATTAATTGTAGCTCCCCGAAGGAATATCTGAACATTTGATTTTTAAAGAGAGAAGTTTAAAAATTTTATAGTGATTGAAAAGATTTAGAATCCGAAAAGGGAGCCAAAAAAAGATGAGTACTTTTGCAATTATAGCAGGACTTGCCATCTCTTTAGTGATAATCTTAATTGTGGCTTTTAAACTTAATGAAGATGGAGAAGAAGACAATTCAGAAGAAATTGAGAGAGATATAGAAAGTTTAGGTCAAAATATAGACAAAGAAATTAGTAATTTGGAAAAAGAGATAGAAGAGTTTGAACTATAGAAAAAAGCTGTGCTTTCGGGCACAGCTTTTTAAAAGTTGTTTTTTTGATATACTGATTAATAATGAAGAAATTATTTTTTCTATCAATAATATTTTTTTCCTTTTTTATAGGGATTGTAAGCGCTCAAGAGGAGGGTGAAGTTAGGCATTTCTATGTAGAGCCGGAGTATGATATTGATGATCGTGAAGAATTGGGGGCGGAACTGGTAAAAGAAACAGATGAGCTATATTTTTATGTTGATAAATCCTGGTGGGTGGATCTTTCCAGCCGAGACCAATCCACTTATCAGCAAAAAATGAATGATTTGGAGGAAGAATTCAGGGAAGATATTTATCACCAAGTTACTGACAAGTTCGGTGACCCTCCCGAGCATCCGGTCACCGGCAATGAAAAGATTTCAGTTCTTTTTCATCCGATGCGAGAAAATGCCGGTGGTTATTTTAATTCCGGAGATCAATATTCAAGATATCAAAACCCCAGGTCAAATGAGCTTAGCTTACTATATCTGAACACATCTGTTTTGAATTATGAAGACAAGGGAGGTTTTTTGGCTCACGAATTTATGCATCTTTTAGTTTTCAATCAAAAGGAAAGACTGAGAGGTGTAAGAGAAGAGGTTTGGCTTAATGAAGCCAGAGCCGAATTCATGCCGACTTTTTTGAGCTATGATGACGTAGAAAATGGTAATTTGGATAGAAGAATAAATTCTTTTCTCAGAGACCCGGACATATCCTTAACGGAATGGATTGGGCAAAGAGCGGATTATGGAGTGGTTAATGTTTTTACTCAATATCTTGTCGATCATTACGGAGTTGATATTTTAGTTGACTCTTTAAAGCATGATCAAGTTGGAATAGAGAGTATAAATTATGCACTGGAAAAAGGCGGACACGAAGAGGATTTTCATGATGTTTTCAATAACTTTAAAGTTGCCGTATTGGTTAACGATTGCAGTCTCGGAGAAAAATTTTGTTTTAAAAGCGAAGATTTAACTGATTTAAGAGTTTCACCGGCTACCAACTATATGCCTTATTCCGAAGACAGTAGTCTCTCGATACAATACAGGACTAAAAATTGGGCCGGAAATTGGCATAAAATTACGGGCGGTAGAGGAACTTTAAATCTTGACTTTAAAATGGAAGAAGGCCTCAGGGTTGAAGTTCCATACTTGCTTTGCACACATGAAGATGAATGCGAAGTTGATTTTTTGGAGACTGAAAATGGAGAGGGGTCCTTGGAAGTAGAAGGATTTAACAGTGATTATGAATCACTGACCATAATGCCCAGCATACAAGAAAAGATATCCGGCTTTAACGGAGTTGAAAGAAGCTATCTCTTTACATGGGAGGCTAGCATCACTCCCGAAGATAATCGCGAGGAAACATTGGAAAAATTAAATAGACTACGAGAACTCTTAGAACAATTGAAAGCCAGATTGGAAGAGCGAAGAGAGAGCCCGACAAGTTGCAGGATAGAGGGGCCGCTGCGCCGGGGATCCACTGACAGAGATTCGGTAGAGTGCTTACAGAGATTTTTAAGAGCAAAACCCGATATATATCCCGAAGGATACGTAACCGGCTATTTTGGTGAGCTTACCGAAAAAGCGGTTATAAGATTTCAAGAAAAATATGCAGAAGAAGTTTTACACCCGTTGGACATCGAAGAAGGAACCGGCTATGTTGGAGCTAGAACGATTTCGATGATAAACAATCTCCGATAAAGAGTATGAAGAAAGCAATAAAATTTCTAGTCGCACTTGCTATTGGATTATTTATCTTTTTTCTGGTTATAGCCAGAGCCGGAGTAAACACCTTCAATGAGGCAATAAGCCTCTTTTTTAGTTTTGAAGGGTTGGTTGTTGTCTTTTTAACTTTTTTAATTTGGGCTGTTGGTGTTTTTAGATGGAAGATTATATTGAGCTGTCAAGGAGAAAAAAAGAAGTTTTCTGAGTTAATGGGGGTTTGGACTACCGGCTATACGATAGATTATATTACACCCGTTTCTCTCTTCGGGGGCGAAGCTTTAAGGGTTTATTTAACGGGCAAAATTTTAAATGTAAGTTGGGAAAAAAGTTTTTCCTCGGTAATAATTGACAAGATACTCGACGGAACTTTTCATATATTATTTATAGTTGCAGGAGTAGCGGTGTTTTTGCGTTTTGGTGACTTCCCGACGATATGGATTTTTTGGGTTGTTATTTTATCAATATTGGTATTGGTCGTCGGGCTTACTATTTTTTATCTGAGAGCAATCGGTAAAAAGAGTATTTTGCTTTTAGTGCTGGGCCTCTTCGGCCTAAAAAAGACGGAAGTAAAATCGACAAAGAACGGAGAATTCATATTCAATACGGAGGGAAACGTTTTAAGATTCTTTTCTCCCTCACAATCATTTTTTTGGAAGGGTGTAGGACTCAGTTTTTTGCGACATAGCTTGTTTTATATAAGAGCTCTATTTTTAGTGATCTTTTTGGCAAAGGTATTCGATCCGGTGAAAAGTTTGGCGGTACAAGGGCTTTCATACCTGGCTTTACTTTTACCGTTACCGGCCGGATTGGGTGGACTGGAAGCAATATCTTCTTTTGGTTTTGAAGTCTTGGAGTTCGGATTTGAAACGGGTACGGTTTTTGGAATGACCTGGAGAGCGGGAGATTTGGTTATTTGTATTTTAGGTTTAATTTTCGGAATAAAGATAGCCTTTAAGGTATTTGAATTGAAAACATTTAACTTTATTGATAGACTTAAAAAAGATAAAAGTCGAAATTAAAAATTATTAATAAAAGTAAGAAAGAATAAAAATGGATAATAAAAAAATAGCCTTAATAGTTTTGGCAATCCTTTTGGTTGTCGGTGGTGTGTACGGCGCTATGAGATTAGTTGGTCCGATGACACCTGAAGAAGAATTAATGCAGGCTGAGAAAAATACCAGTAACCTGGATTCTTACAGCGTTGCATTGGAAATGGATATCGATTTCGAAGGCTTGGAGGAATCTCCCGACTTTTTGTTTTCGGGAAATGCTGATTATGATCGAATTGAAAAAGCGGTTTGGGCGGAAGGAACTTTGGAGATGAGTATGGAAGGTTTGGCTGCCAATTTGGGAGCAAGCTTAACTTATGTTGATGACGATCTTTACGGAAGAGTGGAAACTTTCCCATACATGGCACTTCCTTTCGGAGCGGATCAAGTCGACATGATAACGCAAAATGATATTTTGCTTATGGAAAACATCTCTGAACAAGCGGACTTGGTTTTAGCCGGTTTGGCTATGGAGATGGAAGTCGAACCGTTTACAATAGAAGATGTTTTTGAGAAATCCGAGGAATTATCGGAAAGAATGTGGAGAGAAGGAGTTATCAGTGTAAAGGATACGGAAGAAGACGAGTTGGATACCGGACCCGCTAAAAAATACACGCTGGAAATGGATGCGGAAAAGATGACTGATTTCTATCTGGAGATAGTAGAAGATTATGAAATTATGGAACTTTTGGGTGTAGAGTTAACTGAAGAAGAGAGACAGGATTTAATTGAAGAAATGACAGATGAAATGAAAGAATCCTATGAGGATATGGAAATGTATGCATGGGTTCAAGATGATTATTTGGTAAGGATGGAAGTAGTCTCCGCTACCGATTTCAGTGAGGAAGATTTTGGTGAAATGCAGGAGGTAGAAGGTGTTCCCGAAAGTATAGTTGTTAAAATGGTTATGGAATACTCTAACTTCAATGAAGAGTTCAACATAGAAGCTCCCGAAGAATATATAACCTTGGAAGAGGTGATGGAAGAATTTCAATTTCTTCCGGATTTTGAGGTTGACCAGATTGATCTAGAACAATAAAGAAAGATTTTAGCGAAATATAAAAGGCTCGGGCTTTGCCCGTGCCTTTTTATTTTAGCTTCGTGGTGATATAATAATAACGGTTACAAATTAAGTTTTTAAGATATGAAAAAAGTGGCAACAATCGCCATAATTATATTAATCGGGCTAACTTCTCTATACTTTTTAGAAACTGAAGAAGAGACTCCCGAATTAAGAAATCCCGAAGAGCTTACGGAGCTCTCCTCAGCGGTGACGGAATTTTCATTCAATAGTTTTTTTAGATTGGCGGAAGATGATGAGAATTTATTTATTTCTCCTTATAGCATCCATTCCGCACTGAGTATGGCTTATCGTGGGGCGGATGGTGAGACGGCTGATGAGATGGCGCAAGTATTGGGTATAGATGAAATGGAATTAGAAAAATTAATGGAAGACTCATTGGGACTGAAACATTTTTTGGAATACTCTTCCCAAAAGAATGAAGTTGCAATTGCCAATTCGCTTTTCCTAAGGGAAGAGATTCCTTTTTTGGAGTCTTACAAAGCTGACGGAGAAAAATATTTTGAAGCGGAGATCGGGCCACTTCCGGATACCGGAGAGCCGATTAATCAGTGGGTTTACGAAAATACCGGAGAAAACATAGAAGAGATTATAGATGCCGGGCCGATAGATGAACTCGTGATTGCTTATTTGGTTAACGCCATCTATTTTAACGGTAATTGGGAGATAGAGTTTGATGAGGCGGACACCACGGAGAGAACATTTTACAGCCCTGAAGGAGAAGTTCAGGTTGAAATGATGGAAAGCGAAGCTGAATACAGGCATGGAATTAGTGAAGAAGTGCAAGCGGCAACACTTGAGTATGAAGATGGTGATTTTCTTTTTCATGCTTTCATGCCACTGGAAAAAAGTCTTCCTGAGTTTTATCAAGAATTTGATGCAGAATATTTCCAAGAAATGAAACCGACAAATAAAAGCGAGACTGTTTTAAGGATGCCGAAGTTTGTTTTGGAAGACAGTTTGGGTCTGGTTGAAACTCTTGAAGAGATGGGAATGGAAAAAGCCTTCGACAGTGATGAAGCTGATTTTTCCGAGATGGTGGATTTGGGAGAACTGGATCTCAACGTTTACATATCCGATGTTCTTCATGCTTCTTTCGTGGAAGTTGATGAAAAAGGAACCGAAGCAGCAGCGGCTACCGCCGTGGAAATGAGACTTGAATCCTTACCGATGGCTTTAGAGTTCAATGAACCGTTTCTTTTCGTGATAGAAGAGCCGGAAACGGAAACAATTTTATTTATCGGTCAATTAGTGGATCCCTCATAAAATTATGAATATAAAGATAGAGAAAAAATATCCGATAGCGGATGAAACGACTTTTAAGATAGGAGGCGAGGCGGAATTTTTCGTTTCGGTTCATTGTCGCCACCAGCTGGAGGACGCAGTTATTCAAGCAGACAGGATGGATGTTCCCGTAACCGTTTTAGGGGGTGGATCCAATGTCTTGGTTTCATCGAAAGGTGTTGACGGTTTGGTAGTAAAATTAAGAAGCGGGGAGATAGAATTTTTATCAAGAGAAGAAAATTTAATAAGAGTCGGAGCGGGTGTCTCTTTACCCCGGTTAGCGGGTTTTTGCCTAAATCATTCTTTTACCGGCCTTGAGTGGGCAGCGGGAGTTCCCGGCAGTTTGGGAGGGGCGGTTTACGGAAATGCCGGAGCGTTCGGTCAGTCGATTGCCGATGTTGTCAAAGAAGTTGAAGTTCTCAAGGAAGGTGAGAAAAAAGTATTACCGTTGAAAGAGATAGATTTTTCATACCGAAACAGTACATTCAAAAGAGATAATTTGACTATTCTCTCGGCTTCCTTAAAACTTAAAAGCAGCAATAAGGAAGAGATTAAAGAAAAGATTGATAAATACATCGAATACAGAAATAAAAATCATCCGATGGAAATGCCTTGTGCCGGAAGTATATTCAAAAATCCGGAGACCAAAATAGAAGATGCTAAACTGATTGAAAAATATCCACTCTTAAAAGATTTTAACCAAAAGGGTATACAGTCGGCCGGCTATTTGATTGAATCGGTCGGTCTGAAAGGACACTCCATCGGAGGAGCTGCCTTTTCTGAAAGACATGCAAATTTTATAGTAAATCAAAAAGAAGCCGATTCGGAAGATGTTAAAAACTTAATAAAAAAAGCAAAGCAAGAAGTTTTTGAGAGATTCGGAGTTAACCTTGAAAGAGAAGTCAGGTTTATAGGTGTCTAAAATATAAATTTTAAATTTTAATTTTATGGAAATAAGGATCAGAACCAAAAATATGCAGCTTACCGATCATCTTGAGAAGTATACGAAAGAAAAATTAACTAAAGTTGAAAAATTTTTACCGAAACTTTTAGAAAAACAAGAAAAGGACGAAAAGAAGGTCGGAGATGACGCCAAAGCGAGAGTCAATTTGGAAATAGAAATAGAGAAGATAACCAAAGGCCAAAATAAAGGAGATGTTTACAGGGTTGAAGCGCAAATGTATTTACCGGGAACTTCACTCAGAGCCGAAGATGTTACCACTTCTCCGAAAGAGGCGGTCGCCGAAGCCAGCTATGAACTTAAAAGGCAAGTAAAAGAATACAAGGAGAAACAATCGACACTACAAAGGAAAGGTGAACGAAAAGCCAAGAAGATAAGAGAAAAGAGCGGAACGGCAACTGAAGCTGAAGAGGAATTGGATGTTTGATAAAATTTTTAATACGGTAAAAAACCAAAAGATTTCCGAAATCTTGCAAAAGTTTTTCATGGAAGTTTAATCAGTTAAATCAGTTGAAAACTAGAAATTATGTCCATTTTAACGAAAATATTCGGCGATCCCAATGAAAAATATCTGAAGGATATAAAACCGAAGGTAGAAAAAGTCAACTCTTTGGAAGACCGAGTGAAAAAGCTCACGGAAGAAGAGATGAAAGAAAAAACGGAGGAATTCAAAAGAAGAATTCAAGACGGAGAAAGCCTGGATAGTTTATTGCCGGAAGCTTATGCTTTGGTCAGAGAAGCAGCTAAAAGAACTCTCAATCAAAGACATTATGACGTGCAGGTAATGGGTGCGATAACGCTTCACAATGGAGATGTGGCCGAGATGAAAACGGGAGAGGGAAAAACTCTTACCGCAACAATGCCACTTTATTTAAATGCTCTAAAAGGTGAGGGTGCTCATTTGGTTACGGTAAATGATTATTTGGCAAAGAGAGATACGGTTTGGATGGGGCAAATTTACGACTATTTAGGACTTACAACCGGCTGTATAGGAGATAGGGAAGCCTTTGTTTACGACTCGGAATACGAAGCCGAGGCCAGTGAAGAAAAAGATAAAAAAAGAGATGAATTGGGTAGTTTTAAGGTTGAAGAAGACTTTCTACGACCCGTAAACAGAAAAGAAGCTTATCAGGCCGACATAACCTACGGAACCAACAATCAATTTGGATTTGATTATCTGAGAGACAATATGGCAACCAGCTTGGACAGAAAAGTTCAAAGAGGTTTTAATTACTGCATAATCGATGAAATAGACTCGGTTCTTATCGATGAAGCCAGAACGCCTTTAATTATCTCCCAACCGGATAAAGAAGGTTCTGACAGATATAAAGATTTTGCCAGAATAGTTCCACAGCTGAAAGCTGAAAAACATTATGAAGTACATGAAAAAGAGAGAGCGGTAACTCTCACGGAGGAAGGAGTTAAAAAAGTGGAAGATATTTTGAGCTTGGAAAACATATACGAGTCGAAAGGAATGAAATATCTTCATTATTTGGAGCAAGCCTTAAGAGCACAGGCGACCAATCCCGAAACCGGAAAACCTCTTTTTGAAAAAGACACTCATTATGTGGTTAAGGATGATCAAGTGATAATAGTTGACGAATTTACCGGCAGGCTTATGCCCGGTCGGCGTTGGTCCGGAGGCCTTCATCAGGCGATAGAAGCCAAAGAAGGATTACCGATAAAGGCAGAATCCAAAACGATGGCAAAGGTTACTTTCCAGAATCTATTCAGAATGTACGACAAGTTAGCCGGAATGACCGGTACGGCCAAAACCTCCGAAGAAGAATTCGATAAAGTTTATGATTTGAGAGTAGTGGTGATTCCGACCAACAGACCACTTCAAAGAAAGGCTCTTGAAGATAAAGTTTTCAGGACCGAAATGGGTAAGTTTAAAGCGGTAATCAGAGAAGTGAAAAAACGACATGAAAAGGGTCAACCGGTCTTGGTGGGTACAGTCTCCATAGAAAAGAATGAACTTTTGGGAGAGATGTTGAAGAGAACGGGAATTCCACATGAGATACTCAATGCTAAAAATCATGAGAAAGAGGGTGAGATTATTGCTCAAGCGGGTAAGTTGGGGGCGGTGACGGTTGCGACCAACATGGCCGGTAGAGGCGTCGATATCGTTTTAGGCGGAAACCCTCCCGACAAAGAGGAAGCCGAAAAGGTAAAAGAATTGGGAGGTCTTTACGTACTGGGTACGGAACGACACGAAGCGAGAAGAATTGACAATCAGCTGAGAGGAAGATGTGGAAGACAGGGAGACCCCGGTCAAAGTCAGTTTTTTGTCTCTTTGGAAGACAAGCTTTTGAGAGTTTTCGGGTCCGAAAGAATTGAGAGTCTGATGGAAACCTTAAATATTCCGGAAGATCAGCCGATTGAACATAAGATGGTATCCGGAATAATCGAGTCTGCACAAAAAAAGGTTGAAGGGATGCATTTTGACGCCAGAAAGCATGTTCTTCAATATGACGAGGTTTTAAGCAAGCATAGAGAGAAGTTTTATTCTTTGAGAGATGAAATACTTGAAAAAGCGAAAAAAAACGAAGAAGGATTAAGAGACTATGTTTTGGAATTATTCGGAAAGCATGCTGAAGATAAATCCAAATACGAAGAAAAAGAAGAGGAATTGGGTGACAAGATAAGGAAGGTTGAAAAGGTGGTTGTTTTAAAAACAATGGATCTTTATTGGACGCAACATTTGGAAGATATGGATCAAATTAAGGACTCTGTAAAATTAAGAGCTTACGGACAGAGAGATCCACTTGTCGAATATAAAAAAGAAGGAAATATCGCCTTTAAAGAGATGATGAAAGAGATCGAAAGATCAACCATTGACAGACTGCTCAGAGTTTCAACCACTAAAATAAATTTACCCGGAAAAGGGAAAATAACTTTAAAAAAGAAAAGAAGCAAGGATCCTTCCAGAGAAAAAAAGAAGACCAATAAATTTAAAGATGTCGGAAGAAACGATCCTTGTCCGTGTGGAAAAATAGATCCGAATACCGGAGATGTGATAAAGTATAAGAAGTGCCACGGAAAATAGGCAATTCGTCTTATTTAGCCTTAAAGCAGAGTATTTAACTCTGCTTTTAGTATTGAAAATTATTAATTTTGTGGTACTATTTTTTAAAGGGAGGGGATAAAATGAGTAAAAATATCCTGAAGCAGTCGGTATGCTACGTTAATGGAGAAGGAGAACTTTTACTTTTATTTGATGAGGGATACTTGCCCTTTAAAAACCTGGATGAAGCTTTGGAAAGCACTCAGAGAAGGTTAGCCTACTTAATGGACGAGACCAATTCTTTTTTTAGGACTACGGCCGCCAGCCCCAAAAGTGGAGCAAAAAGAGTATTATTTTTACTTTCTCAAGTTAGTGAAGATTTTAATATCAAGCAGTCTCTTGCTTGTAGGCTGGAAATAATAAAAGATATATTTTTTGAGATGCTGAAAGAGATGGAAGCGACCAAGATATACTACAAAAGAAATGGAGATAACTCCAAATTAATTGAAAGAATTGTTCAGATAAGAAATAAACTGATATCGATCTATGTTCAACTGGAAAAAATGGTAAAGATGAAAAGCGTCAATTGTAACGTTTTAAGAAAGGTTGATGATTATCTACAGCTGTGCGAGCAAGAATTAACGACTTTTATTTCCATGGGAAAAGAGATGGATGGCTATGCCATAAATAGAATCAGAAAAAAGATCATCAATTGTAAGTACGAACTCAAAAGTGCTTATTATGTAGACCCCTACAGAAAAAGTTTTAATAAAATTTTTAACACCCTCGAGTTATCCGGTGATCTGGAAGAAAATATTAAAAAAAGTAATCCCCAAAAGCTTTATAGACAGGTTAAAGAAGCAAGAACCCTCCTCTAAATCTCGTACAAGCTTCGCCTTAAAGGGCGGAGCTTTTTTATTGAAAATAATAATCTTTGTACTTTAAATTATTCTATATATTCTAATTTTTCTTGACAAATTATAAAAAATTTGCTTTTATAAAAATGCCTCATTCGAGGCAATTTTTGTTCTTTTTATTTCTGGGGAGGTGAATGCTTTGATCATTTTATGCAATCGGAATGCCGGAAGAAGCAAAGAAGAAATTCTTTTTTTTAAAAATTTGGATGATGTCGATTTGGAAGTAATCGAAGAGAAATGTTTTTTAGAAAGAGTTGAGCAGCTTGCAAATACGAGAGATAGAGTTGTTGTCATGGGTGGTGACGGAACTGTAAATAAGGCGATTCAGGTTTTAGCCCACACGAATACCGCTTTGGGAATTATTCCGGCGGGACGAGGCAATGATTTTTCAAGATATTTGGGAATACCTCAAGATCCTTTGGATGCGTTATCGATAGCACGAAAAGGATTAAAAACCAAAGTCGGTTTGGGAAAAGTGGCCGGAAGATATTTTTGTAATAGTTTAGGTGTAGGCTTTGATGCCTACATTATCAGTCTGGTTAATCGTTACGGGAAAGATTCTTACAAATTTACCACTTTTAAGAATCTATTTGACTTTCCGAGCTTTAAAATTTCAATTGAAGCGACATTAACTGACGGATCCAAGATAAGTCTTGAAAAAGAAGTTTTGATGGCTGTTTTCGGTAACGGTATAACTGAAGGTGGAGGAATAAGAATAAGTCACAAAAAAGATATTTCTGAAAAGTTTCTGTCATTGACTTTGGTCGAAGACTTACCGACAATCTCAAGACTGATTAATTTTCCGTTATTTTTAACAAGTTATTTTGATCTCTTCAATTCGGTTCAGAATTTTAATATTGTCCGAGCCGATCTGGAATTTGAAAAACTGACCAAAAAACACATTGACGGAGACAGATTCATGAAAGATTTCGGAAGAGTCGAATTTTGCCCCGAGGCTTTAACAGTATTAGTTTAAGGAGGGATAATTATGGAGGACAAACTATCTAAAAAGTGGGGGCTCATGGTTTCTAAAATTAGAAAATTGGAGAAGTTAAGAAGAGAAATTGAAGAAAGTGAGAAAATTGACTTGGATAAATGTGAAGACACAATAATTGAAGGATTGGATGGAAGAATTACTCAGAACCTGTTAGAGATAGAGTCCTTCCTCAGAGAAGTAATAAGAGAGGGAAAGAGATAAAAAAAGGGCTCCTTTAGGAGCCCTCTAATTTTGACATTAAGCTTAAATTTTGTCATACTCATCAAAGTTATGAAACAAAAAGCAATAATTACATCCATAATAATACTTATTTTTGCAGTAGCAGCTGCCGGATTTATTAATCCGGAATTTGTTAATGAAAAAATTGAAGATTTTAACGAAAATACGGCTTTTAATATAAATAGAAGAGTAAAAGAGATTGACTTTGAATTGGGCCTTGATCTTCAAGGTGGAGCCCACTTGCTTTACCAAGCCGATTTATCCGATGTCGATGAAAGGGAACATTCAGACAGAATGAACGCCCTCAGAGATTTAATTGAAAGAAGGGTTGATCAATTCGGAATAGGAGAGCCCGTAGTGCAGGTGAGAGGAGAGAGGTTGGCAGTCGAACTTCCGGGTGTCAGGGACCAAGATGAAGCGATTCAAGAAATCGGTGAAACTCCTTTTTTGGAATTTAAAATTGAAAGAAGTGATGAAGATCTTCAAAAAATAGATGAAAAAAGGAGAGAAGTTTCGGAGTTTTTAGGCAAGGAAATAGATGAGATAACGGAAGAAGAGAAAGAGGATTTGGAAGGTGAAATAGAAGATTGGGAATTCGCCTTCATGGATGAATTTGAAGAAACCGGGCTCACCGGTAGATACCTACAAGGTGCCGAAGTCAGCTTTAATCAATTAACCGGAGAACCGATGGTCAGTTTGAGGTTCGATAATGAAGGTTCTGAAATTTTACAACAACTTACCGCCGAGAATGTGGGAAAGGCCATTGCAACTTATCTGGATCAGGAAGTAATACAGATAGCTACGATTCAAGAAGAGATTCCCGGTGGTGAAGCACAAATCAGTGGAAACCTTTCTACAGAAGAAGCCAGAGAATTGAGAGATAATCTAAAGATAGGAGCTTTACCGGTACCGATAGAGCTTATCTCACAAAGAAGTGTCGGTCCGGAACTTGGTGCCAGATCACTTGAAGACTCGGTCAGGGCGGGCATCATCGGCTTTTTAGCGGTAATAGTATTTATGTGTTTGTACTACAAGTTTTTAGGATTACTCGCAGCGGCTTCACTTCTTATTTATGTAGCTTTCGTTCTCAGCGCTTTCAAGATTTTGGGAGTTACTTTGACGCTTTCGGGTATTGCCGGATTTATTCTTTCTATAGGAATGGCTATTGATGCGAATATTCTTATATTTTCCAGAATGAGAGAGGAGCTCGATGAGGGAAAATCATTTGAAAAGTCCGTAGAAGAAGGCTTCAGAAGAGCTTGGCCCTCAATAAGAGATGGTAACTTGACCACCATATTGGTTGCCTTTATCCTCTTTTCAGTTTCTACCAGTTTCGTGCAAGGGTTTGCAACGGTCTTGATAATAGGTATATCGATCAGTCTCTTTACCGCAATGATAGTTACCAGAAGCTTTATTCAGGTCTTTTTGGGAAGCAAATTAGCTGAAATTAAAAAATTGTGGATATGATAAATTTGACTAAACATAAAAATAAATATTTAATTTTTTCCGGAGTTTTAGTTTTAGCGTCGATTTTGGCGATTGTTATTTTCGGATTTAATTTGGGAATAGAATTGGATGGCGGAAGTGTTTTGGAGGTTGAGTATGAAGAAGAAAGACCACCGATTGATGAAGTCAGAAGCGCTTTAGCGGATTTGGATATGGGTAATTTTCAAGTACAGGAATTGGAAGATGACGGCTTTATAATAAGGACAACCGAAACGAGAGAGGATTTATATGGAGAAGTTATGACTGTTTTGGAAGGAGCCACGGAAAGAGAATTTGAATCGATCGGACCGGCCGTCGGTGAAGAACTCAGGAATATGACTATTATTGCAATGCTTTTAGCTTCCGTTTTGATTGTAATTTACATCGCATTCGCTTTTTCCGGAGCTTCCGGACCGGTTTCTTCTTGGCAGTATGGTGTAACGGCTACGATTGTGGCCTTTTTGCATGACGTTTTGATTATAGTTGGAGTGTTTGCCGCTTTGGGACATTTTTTGGGAGTTCAGTTTACGATTCCGATAATTGTAGCACTTCTGACAACATTGGGATATTCACTTAATGATACGGTAGTTATTTTTGATAGGATTAGAGAAAATATTCACAAGGCGGGAGGAAGATTTGAAAAGGTTGTTAATTCCAGCTTGAATCAAACGATAACCAGATCGATAAATACTTCGTTTACTACCCTTTTAGTTCTTTTGGCAGTTTTATTTTTAGGAGGAGAGGCGTTAACCTATTTCATATTAGCACTGGTTCTCGGTGTAATTTTAGGAACTTATTCCTCGATATTTTTGGCAAGCTCTTTACTCTTGAAATGGGAAGAGAGGGCTTGATAAAATAGCTAACAAGTGGTAGAATAAAAAAAGATAAATTAAATAATGCCGAAGGGTGGAAATAGCAGCCTTCGGGAAAAAAATGTACGATTACCCCAAAGTTTGCTCTGATTTATTGGATGATTTACCCGGCAGAACCAAAGATGTCATACTTAGACGATTTGGTTTAAAAGAAGCAAATGAGCCGGAAACTTTGGAGTCGATTGGCGAAAGTTATCAAATAACCAGAGAAAGAGTTCGTCAGATCGAAAAGGAGGGGTTGAAAAAATTGAGCAAAAAAGTAAAAAAACATGGAGAAGTTTTGGATGAATTCGGAAAAAGAATCGATGACTTCGGTGGTCTAAAAAGAGAAGACCAGTTGGTTTATGTCTTGGGTGACAGAGATCTAAAAAATCAAAATTATGTTACTTTTTTACTTAGTCTCGGTAGCTTTTTTGATAAAAATAAAGAAACCGCAGATTTTCATTCACATTGGTTGACGGACAAAAGTTCAATAAAAAAGGCGGAAGAAATAATACAAAATTCTTACGAAAAACTGAAATCAAAAAATAAACCGGTTCCGATTGAACATCTAAAATCTTCACCGGATTATCCGACTCACAAATTTATTTCATATTTAGAAATTTCAAAAGAAGTAAAGCAAGGTCCGCAAGGTCTTTACGGGCTGAAAGATTGGCCCGAAGTCAGTCCGCGAGGCGTTAAGGATATGGCTTACATTACATTGAAAAGAAACGATAAACCTTTACACTTTAAAAAGGTTGCCGAATTGATAGGGGATAAGACGAATCCGCAAACCGTTCATAATGAGCTGATTAAAGATAACAGATTCGTTCTTGTCGGAAGAGGAATTTACGCTTTAAGAGAATGGGGTTACGAGGAGGGAGAAGTTAAGGATGTTATTAGGAGAGTAATTGAAAAAGCAGGTGAACCTTTGGAAAAGGAAAAGATAGTGGAAGAGGTTTTAGACAAGAGAATGGTGAAGAAAAATACCATTATTCAAAACTTAAGCAATAAACAATACTTCAAGAGAACCCCTGATGGAAAATATACTAACAGAAATACTAGGGGAAGCGACTAGTGTTTATAACTATATTGCCGGAGTGAGCCCTCTTTTGGAGGGTTTGCTTCAATTTATTGCCAATTGGTGGTGGGTTCCTCTGCCTTTCATCCTTTGGCCGGTTTTTGTAAGCCAGTATCTTTCTTGGAGGCAGCACCTATGGGATGTTCATGAAAGGCCGGAATCGATTCTTCTTGAAGTTCGTCCGCCGAGTGATATAAAAAAGCCGATCAGGGCGATGGAGGCGGTTTTGCATGGTTTTTGGCAGATATACGGCCCCCCGAATTGGTATCAAAAATGGATTGAAGGTGAACAGGGACTCTCTTTTTCATTGGAGATTGCCGGGATAGACGGAGTTCCTCATTTTTTGGTAAGAATACCCAAGCCTCACAGAGATCTTTTTGAGAGTCATATATATTCTCAATACGGCGAAGCGGAGATAAGGCAAGTTAAGGATTATACCGGAGACGTACCAAAAAATATACCCAACGAGAGGTGGGATTTTATGGGTTGCGGTTATCAGATGGTGCCCAATCATTTTTATCCGATAAGAACCTATAAAGAGTTTGAAACCGAAATGGAAGATCAAGAAGAGAAAGTTGATCCCATGGCTTCTCTCATGGAGCTTATCGCGAAACTGAAAGAAGGTGAGCAGATTTGGATTCAGATAAAAGCAAAACCGGTTGCTGAAGAAAATGACGGTGGATTCATAAAAGAAGCGGAAAAAGAAAGAGATAAATTATTACAGAGAGATTCCGGTGAAGAAAAACCGGCCAAATCGATCCCGGAAATGCTGATGGAGTTTTTAACAACTTCCCAGATTTCGGATTACGAAGCCGGCGAGGACGACTCCGGAGGCTTGGCTCCGGAATTGATGCTTTCACCCGGAGAAAAAAGAAAAGTGGACGCTTTAGAAAAAAAGATATCCAAAAAATATTTTAAATGTCATATAATGCATATATATTTGGGGCGAAGTGATGTCATTGATAAAGCCAAGTTCAAGATGCCGATGAGTTATTTTAATAATTTTAGTGATAATAATGCCGGTGCGATAATTCCCAAAGGAGCTTTCATAACCAAGCAACAGCAAAAATGGTATAACTGGTTTTTATTTCCGGATAGAAGAAAATATCTTTTGAAGCGTAAATTTATTAGAAATTATATAAGAAGAACCCCGCTTTATTATCCGAAAGTACATCCCGACGGTCAATTTATGCTTAATACCGAGGAGCTCGCTTCACTTTTTCACTTCCCGAGCAAAATAGCCGGACCTCCATCCATACTGGAAAGAGTCGAATCCAAAAAGGCGGAGGCTCCTTGGGGATTACCTACAGAAGAATAATTTATGGTCAACAACGATGATACAATTACATATTTCGGCCGAACTTCTTTCAGAAATCAAAGGAAAAAATTCGGCATAAAGAGAGATGACAGAAGACGTCACTTTTATGTGATCGGTAAGACCGGTATGGGCAAGACAGCTCTTTTGCAAAATATGATGGTGCAGGATGTTGAAAATGGAGAAGGTTTCGGGTTTGTGGATCCGCATGGAGAGGCGGCTGAAGAGTTGCTTGATTTTATCCCTCCCGAGAGAATCAATGACGTAGTTTACTTTAATCCGGCTGATGTTTCTCACGCAATAGGATTTAACGTATTGGAGCATGTGGATGAAGATAAGCGACACTTGGTTGCCTCCGGACTCATGGGAATATTCAAAAAGATTTGGCCCGATGTCTGGTCGGCAAGAATGGAATATATTTTAAACAACACGGTTTTGGCACTTTTGGAGTATCCGAACTCTACCATGCTCGGAATCAACCGAATGATGGCGGACAAGAATTATAGGAGAGATGTGGTTAGAAAAGTATCCGACCCGATGGTGAAATCTTTTTGGAAAAATGAATTCGGAAGATATTCCGAGCAATTTGCAGTTGAAGCGACTGCCGCGATTCAAAACAAAGTCGGTCAATTTTTATCGGCTCCGCTGATCAGAAATATTGTAGGACAAGTAAATTCAACGATAGATATGAGAGAGATAATGGATGACGGAAAGATTTTGATTTTAAATTTATCCAAGGGAAAGATAGGGGAAGACAATGCAAAGCTTCTAGGTGGACTTTTGGTTACCAAGCTTCAACTTGCCGCCATGAGCAGAGTCGATATACCGGAAGAAGAGAGAAAAGACTTCTTTCTATATATAGATGAATTTCAAAATTTTGCCAGCAAGTCATTTGTTACCATATTATCCGAGGCGAGAAAATACAGGTTGGGCCTGATTTTAGCTCATCAATACATTTCTCAATTGGAAGAAGATGAAAAAGTGGGACACTCCATGAGAAATGCCGTTTTCGGAAATGTGGGTACGATAGTTTCTTTTCGAGTCGGTGCGGAAGATGCAGAAGCTTTGGAAAAAGAATTTACTCCCGACATATATCCCGAAGACTTTATCAACTTACCCAAATACAATGTTTATGTAAAGTTGATGATTGACGGAGTTTCCGGTAAGCCGTTTTCGGCAGAAACTCTTCCACCACCCGAAGTTCCCGAAGAAACAAACAAAGAAAAGATTATCAGAGTATCAAAAGAGAGATACGCGATTCCTCGTGAAAAAATAGAAGATAAGCTCAATAGATGGTTGGGTGATTTTGAAGAAACTGCCGGAACCAAGGTGGATCTTTATGATGCTAAATGCTCAAATTGCGGGAAAAAGACAAAAGTTCCCTTCATTCCGGACGGTAGCAGACCGACTTATTGCAGAAAGTGCAGAAAAAAGAAAGAGGAGATCGAGGAGAGAAAAAAAGAAAAAGAAAAGAAAAAGAAAGAGGAGAAAAAAGGTAAGAAAGAAAAGAGAGGTAAATCTTTAAAAGAAGCTCTTCAGGAAGAGAAAAAGGTTAAAAATAAAAAAAGCAGCTCTTCCGATTTAAAAAAGGCACTAAAAGAAGCTTTAAATAAAAAGGACCAATGAATAATTTAAAAGAAGCAGAGGTTAAAAATAAAAGAGTATTAGTCAGATGTGATTTTAATGTCCCGATTGAAGAGGGTAAAGTCGTTGACGACTATAGAATAACTCAAGCGATGCCCACCATCCGCGATCTGGTCAAAAGAGAGGCAAAAGTTATTTTGGTAGGCCATCTCGGGAGACCGGACAAGCAAAAATCATTTAAAAAAGAAGGATCTTATGCCTCTTTGAAAGAGGTGGTTAAAAAAGAGGAAAGAGAGGATAGTTTAAAGCCTGTCTATAATGAGCTTGAAAAATATTTTGACAATATAAGTTTTGTAAATGATTGCATCGGGAAAAGGGCTAGCCGCAAGGTGGGCAACATGGAGCCGGGAGACGTTGTGCTTTTGGAAAACTTAAGATATTACGAAGATGAGCAAAAATGTGGCGACGAATTTTCACGGGGCTTAGCCGAACTGGCTGACATTTATGTAAATAATGCATTTTCAGCTTCGCATAGAGACCACGCTTCGATTTCCGAATTACCGAAACATCTCCCTGCTTTTCCGGGATATCTTTTTGAGCGTGAAACGAGAATTCTATCTAAGATAAAAGACAAATCGGAAAAACCGATGGTAGTTATAATCGGTGGTGCAAAGATAAAGTCAAAAGCCAAAGCTATAAAATACTTCATGAAAGAGGCGGACTACCTTCTTGTCGGTGGAAAAGTTGCCAATTCTATCTTGGCAATCAAAGGTTTGGCTCAAAATAATTTATTACCTTCAAAAGAAGTAATAGATGAGTTGGAAGGGATTAATCTGACATCACAAAAATTACATTTGCCGGTTGATGTAGTGGCTTCTTCGGATCATGAAAATTATTTTAGACATACTCCACCCGGAAAAGTCAGAGAGGAGGAAGAGATACTCGACATAGGTCCGGAAACCGTAGAGCTTTACGGTGACATAATCAGAGAAGCCAAAACTATCGTTTGGGCCGGTCCGTTGGGTTGGTTTGAGAATGAAAAATTTCAAGACGGAACCAAGCTCGTTGCTCAAAGGATTATTGAAAATGAGAATTCTTTAAAAGTGATAGGTGGTGGAGATACGGGAGCCGCTCTGGGAGAATTCGGTTTGAGAAAATATATAGATCACGCTTCCTTGGGCGGAGGAGCTATGCTCAGATTTTTATCCGAAAAAAATATGCCCGGATTGGAAGCTTTAAAATAAAAAAATGAAGAATCTTAAGGAAGTAGCCGAAAAGATAAAAGAAAGTGATAATATAATACTTTATACCGACTCCGATCTTGACGGGGTTACTTCCGGTTTGATAGCAAAAAAAACTCTTGAGGCGATAGGGAAGGAACCACTTATTTTTTTTACGGATAAAGAAAAGAGGGGTTACGGATTGAGCTCCGAATCGTTAAAGATGTTTGATGACAAGTCACCGGGACTTTTAATTACCATGGATTGCGGTATCAGTGATTTTTCGGGAGTGCGAGAGGCTAAAAAGATGGGTTTTGAAGTGATTATAATCGATCATCACAAACCTCATGAAAAGGTTCCCGACGCCGATATTATAGTTTGCCCCAAATTAAATACGGATAAGTTTAAAGAGAGACCCAATGCGGGCATTATTTTAGAGCTTTCAGAACTACTTCTCGGTCAGAAAGAGCCGGAGTTTATAGAATTGACCGCACTGGCAATTTTTGGAGATATGATGCCCCACAAAGGCCCCAATGCCGAGGTTTTGTATATGGCTAAACAAAATTTTCCGGTTACGGTCGGAGTTGAATCTTTTCAAGAAATAATAAATGTTAAAAAACCGCTTCCTTTGTTTCAGGAGATCTCCCCGATTTTAAATGTGACGGAGATGATCTCCAATACTCCGGAAGCTTTTTTATTTTTCTTGATCACCGAGAAGGATCATGCCAAGATTTTGGCTCGAAAGATGTTAAATGCATACAAAAGAAGAAAAGACAGAGTTGAAAAGATTAAAGATATCTTATTGCAAAAAAATAAAGATCAAGAAATAATTTTTGCCGGGAATGAAGACTGGCCTTCGTTTATTTTGGGTAAAATTGCTTCTCAGCTGGTCAGTGAAGTTAAAAAGCCCGTATTCATATACAAAAAAAAGGATGAAATTGCGCAGGGATCGGTTAGAGTTCCCAAGGGATACGATGCAGTGGAAGCCATGAAGAGTAGTGATTCTATTTTGGAAAATTATGGTGGGCATCCGCCGGCAGCCGGCTTTACGATCAAAGTTGAAAACTTGGATCAATTTGAAAAAAACTTGATAAAATATTTTAAAAATATAAATTAAGATGAAAAAGATAATTGCTTATACCGATGGAGGGGCGAGAGGTAATCCGGGTCCGGCGGCAGTGGGCGTAGTTTTTTGTAATGGTAAAAAAAAGGTAATTGAGAAACATTCCAAGTATATAGGCGATGAGCTGACAAATAATGTTGCTGAATATGAAGCGGTTATATTCGCTCTGGAAAAATTCAAATCGAGATTCGGAAAAAAACTAGCCAAAGAAACCGATATAGAAATCAGAACCGATTCTCAATTGGTTTATAAACAGTTCAAAGGAGACTACAAGATAAAAAACGAAAGTATGCAGAAATTGTTTATAAAATTAAGAAATCTCACCGTTGATTTTAAAAAAGTAAGAATGAAGAAGATATCCAGAAATTATAATAAGGATGCTGATAAATTGGTAAATGAGGAGCTTGATAAGAAAGAAGGAGAAAGCAAACTCAACCTTTAACTTGACAAATATAAATAAAATTAATATAATTTCCAACTAAGGTTCTTTATAATAAATAAAAGGGGGAAACAGAGATGAGTTGCAAATTAACCGCGGAAGGGCTAGAAAGACTAAAAGAAAAGAAGAAGGAATTAAGAAGGAAGAGGAAAGAATTGAATCAAAATCCCGAAAGAATTAAGTCTCATGGGACAAACAACGGCCACATATTATCGGCCACAGAAAGGAGTAGAATTGATCAAAGAATTAGAGATATTGATCGAATGATAAACAACGCAGAGATAGTTTCTGAGGATGAAATTGATGAAGAAGTAGTCTCAATAGGCTGCAAGGTAAAACTTTGTTTTGCATCCGGATACGAAGATATTTATGTAGTGGGGGTCAGTGATCCTCATAGATCGAATAAAATATCTTTGGAGGCTCCTTTAGCATGTATTGTAGGTAAGAAAAAGGGAGACATAGTCACGTTTAAAGTGGACAAGAGAGAACGAGAAGTAAAAATTGCCAACATAACCAAATAAAAAGAACCTTATTTCAAAGGCTTTATTGCCACTCGGTGGAGGTTAAAACCTCCACCTTTTATTTTATATTTTCCATTAGCTCATTCCTGGAAGATTCCAAAGAAGGGACTTGCCTGCCGCTGTCCGCATTGTAATAAAAGCTCAAAATATAATTTCCATAAGGAATGAAAAGCTCTCCGGATTGAAATCCGTTCATTCTGACAATTTCTCTCCCTTGTCCCAGGGGGGTGTTGACTTCTCTGTTAAATACTATATTCAAAAATGATTTCTGATCTTCAAAGCTCTCTCCTCGAGGACCCTTTTCTTCTATTTTTTCTTCCAACCACTCATCCAGAGAAAGACCTTCATAATTTTCAAAGACTGCATGAGTAACTCCTTGATATTCTATAATAAAATCCGACCCCTCCCTTAACCCGAATATCTCCGCTCTGTCCTTTTCATTTATCTGATCACCGATTTCAACAATTTCATACCCGTGTATTTCGTTTTCATAATTTTGATCTTCTTCGATCACCACTTCTTGACCATTTTCGTCGTCATCATCTTCATCCTCTGCCACCACCTCTTCATCGGGTGAATCCTCGGGAGTTGTTAGTCTTGCTTGCCAGCCTGCATATATTAAAAATCCCAATACCAAAAAACCTATTGCGCTTCCTATCATAAAAAGCTCTTCATCATCAAACGTTTTTATGAATTCTTTTATTTTTTTTATAATTTTTTGAAACATGTTACAATAAAGACGATGAAAAAAAGATTTGAAAAAATAATCCCACCCATTATCGAATCAGAAGGTCTGGTTTTTAAGAAAGTTGAGGTGGAAAAAAAGGACGGAAAGATAGCTTTGACAGTTACTATAGACAAAAAGGACGGCAAAGTCGATGTAAATGATTGCTCCAAAATCTCGAAGCTGATAGATCCTATAATAGAAGAGGAAGATTTTTTTGATGGTGAAAGCTATCTTTTAATAGTTTCCTCTCCGGGATCATAGCGATTAGTCAATTATATTATTTTTTAAAAATAAAGACAACCGGGATCTATAAAAATACCGGTTAAAAATTATGAATAAAAAAGATATTATTATAGCCGTATTGGTCTTATTACTTCTTTTTGTTTTGGGTTATTTGGTTATTTCTCAAGCTGAAGACCCGGAAGTTGAAGATGTAGACCAAGAGGAAATAGTGGATGAAGATTTTAACGATGAAGACCCGGAAGTTGAAGATGAAGAAGAGGATGAAGAAGATATTGAAGAGCCTCTCCGAGATATCGTATTGGACTTTTTAGGATCTCCGCATCATAGTGACCCGTTGGATGACGATGAAAATATTTACAGGGATGATGCTTTTAATTCAACCACTTTGGTTTTGATATCAGCGGCCAAATTCAATTCTCCGGATAATCCGGAAGAGGCGATGAGAGAGCTTCATTATTACCCGCCCGGCGAAGTAAGTTATGAAAATCGCTTACACTTTTCAACTTACAGAAATAAAGTATCTGACTATTTCAGAGATATAACCGTAGAAGTTGGCGGGGATTCGGTTGACTCCAAGGATGTAATCTTAAATAAAGAAGATGACGGAGATAGATTGATTGATATGGATTGGGAAGAAGAGATTACGCTGGAATTTGTAAGAGTTGAGGATTTTTCAGGAATTATTTCGGATCTTCCCGAAGTTGCCGGCATCACTTTCATTATGGATGGAGATGAGGATATCGGGCTCGATGTACGCAGGGAAGGAATTTTAATAGACGGATACCGGTTTATTCACGCTTGTTCTGAAGAGGGCGAAGTTATAGAAGAAGATATTTTAGACTTTTTGGATGACAACGATTATGATGCAGTTAACCTTTTTGAATTCAATGAATAAAAAAATATTAGCTTTAATTTTAGGAGTACTTTTAGTTGCGGGATTTATAATTTTCAGAGAAAATCCGGAAGAGCCGGAAGAGCCGGTCGTTAATCAAAGAGAAGAAGTTGTTGAAAATGATGACGAACTAAGAGAAATAATCACCGGATATATCGGAACCCCTTACAAATTGGGACCACTCGATGAAAGTGATAATATTTACAGAGATGATGTTTTTGACTGCACTACTTTTGTTCTGGTTACGGTTTCCAATTTTCAGAGCAGCAATCCGGAAGAGGAGATAAGAAATGTAAACTATCATCCAGCCGGCGAAGTAAGTTATGAAAATCGCTTACACTTTTCAACTTACAGAAATAAAGTCAATGACTATTTCAAAGACATTACGGCCGATATTTCCGAAGACAAGTTAAGACAAAAAGAGGTGGCTCTGAATCAAGATCGATTAATCGACATTGACTGGCAGGAGGAGATAACAATTGATTATGTGAAAACAGCGGATGTTTCCGCGGTAACTCACAATCTTCCCGAAGTTGCCGGAGTTATGTTTATGAGAGACGGTAATGCCGATATCGGTTTGGATATAAATCATGAAGGGTTTGTTTTGGATGGTCAAGATTTAGTTCATGCTTCTCCGACTCACGGTCAAGTGTACCGGGAGAATTTCTTGGAGTATTTGGAAAGGTCCGATTATGATGGAGTCGGTTTTTATAAAATAAATTAATCGACATGAAGTGCCAAAAAGAAAAAAATTTAAAAGAATGTAATTGCAGTTACGAGGGGTGTCCGCGGAAAGGAATCTGTTGTCAATGTATAGCACATCACCGAAAAAAGGATCAGCTTCCGGCTTGTTATTTTTCCGATCAAGCGGAAGCTACATATGATCGTTCAATAAAAAACTTTATAAAAAATTATCAAGATTAATATGATTACTTTTGAAGATTTTAAGAAAGTTGATTTAAGAGTCGGAGAGGTTGAAAGTGTTGTTGACCTTGAAGGGGCGGACAATCTCTACAAAGTTATTGTCGATTTGGGAGAAGAAAAGAGGCAAGTTCTTGCCGGATTGAAAGATTTTTATGAAAAAGAGGAGATGAAAGGAAAGAAGGTGGTTGTCGTATTCAATTTGGAGCCCAAGGAGATGTTCGGAGAAGAATCTCAAGGAATGATTTTGGCAGCCGGAAAGGACGCCAGACTTTTAACCGTGGACGGAAACCCGGAAAATGGATCAAAGGTAAGTTAAACTAAAAACGCAGCCCTTTTTTGCTGGGCTGCGCGTCTTTAAATTAATAGAAAAGATAACTCTTTTCTTTAACCTCCTTTACTTCATCCTTCTCCCAAATTACTCTTTGGTATTGACCGGGAGCAATCGTTTTCGTTTCTGAAAGTTCTTTTGTTCTTGATTCTATCTTTTCCATCTTTGAAAGCACCTCCTTTCGCTCGATTATTGTAATAAATATAAAATATTCTGTCAAATTAAGTTAATTTTAGTTGACAATTAAGCACTTTTTTATTATCATATAAAGCAAGCTCAAGCAGGATAGGCAATCGCTTCATTTTTAAAATGGAGAGGAAAGTCCGAACATTCTGCCTCTTAGAGGTAAGGGTAGCGGGTAACGCCCGTCCGTCGCTCAAGGCGCGGGGTGCGAACAGTGACGTCCCATCTGAAAAGATCGGGAACTCCTTTTTTGGGAGTAATCTTACCGAAAGGTGAGAGTGAAACGGCTAAATCCCTACTCGGATGAAAGGACAAATAGCCCTTCGGGGCAAGGTGGTCCGCTAGAGCTACGAAGTAATTCGTAGCCCAGATAAATGATTGCCCACGAGTCCGCTTAGGATTCGGGACAGAATTCGGCTTATTTCCTGCTTGAGCTTTTTTTATAGACCGTATGTTTGATTTTATATTCAAAGCAAAATCCAAAACGATAACAATTTCCGCTGTAATATTGGGGGTCTCAAGCACATTAAGTGCTTTTTTGGGTATAGTGAGAGATAGACTCTTGGCGGGAACCTTTGGAGCGGGAGCTGAGTTGGATGTATATTTTGCGGCTTTCAGAATACCCAATTTTGTATACGGTGTTTTAATTACCGGAGGATTGGTTGCCGCCTTTTTACCCGTCTTTTCCGAAACCTTTGAAGATGATCCGGATGAAGGATGGCAATTGGCGAGCAATTTACTTAACTTTTTGGTTTTAGCTCTTTCCGGATTATCTTTTTTACTTTTTTTGTTTGCTCCTTTCGTTGTTCGTATTATAGCTCCCGGATTTACTGAAGCTCAAACCGAATGGACGATTGTTTTAACCAGAATAATGATGATTAGTCCCATACTATTGGGAGTTTCCAGTCTTTTTTCCGGCGTTTTAAAATATTTTGATTATTTTACAACTTATGCCTTAGCGCCCATTTTATATAATTTGGGAATAATCTTCGGGATAGTCTTTCTGGTTCCCATCTTTGATCTTTTGGGGTTGGCCTACGGTGTCGTTTTGGGTGCTTTAGCTCATTTACTTGTGCAGATTCCGACTGCAAAATTGGCCGGGTTTAAG
>Ga0207421_10001842_pt1 | contig 26931 bp, 29 predicted proteins | sample SodLakKL_010_SED_4_FD_187542 | JGI IMG/M metagenome (GOLD analysis project Ga0207421, IMG submission 187542) | Alkaline sediment microbial communities from Lake Tanatar, Kulunda Steppe, Russia - 8KL_010_SED (SPAdes) (version 2) | ecosystem: Environmental > Aquatic > Non-marine Saline and... | reverse complement strand
TTCGGTTTAAATTCGGAGCAATTATTGCAGATCCTCAAATACATAAAACCTATTAACATAAATGTTTAATTATCAAATAATATTATATCAGATAAATAATAATAGTCAATTAACAGCTATTGCATTTAATTAATTATAATTTATTTTGATCAATTGTAAACCTTGCAGTCTTTAATGGGTCAACAACCTGACAGATTTGAGCATCTCCAATTAAACTCATAATCAACCCGGCTTCAGTCAAATCAAAACCATAATTACTAACTAAATAATTTGCCATCTTTTCTGTTGCCATCTCCACTGCCTCATCTAAAGTTTTTGCAGAAGCAACAGTTGAGATTAAGCCTTCTTTTTCAATAAAGGGTACTGGCATATCTTTATCTTTTAAAACCTCTAACCTCAACTTAATCTTACCTCCAGCTTCAGCAGCACAGACAACTATCTCACCATCTCCCATTAATGCATGCATATCACCTGCTGCTAGAAGAGCACCATCAGTCTGAACTTTAAAATAAACAGATGCACCTGGCCCAAGTAACTTACAGTCCATATTACCACCATGTTCACCTGGGGTCCCGGTTGATATATCAAGACCTTTTTCTGGAGCAACTCCAATAACACCAACCATAGGTTTTAGTTCAAATTTATATTTATCAGAAAATATAACCTGATTATCTTCGATCGGCAAAATCTTAGTGACCGATTCTTCAATCAGATGGCCCAAAACTCCTTCCCCAGGTGCAGCAATCATAACAGCCGGGCTTTCAAGCTCAATATCTATGATCTCAACTTTTAATATATCTCCTTTTTTAGCTCCTTCAATATATACAGGCCCAGTAGCAGGATTTATATGGTTCCAATTCATCTCAGCAATACCATCGTCTTCTGATTTTAACTGCCCAGAAAAACAATCATAAGTATTTATTGTAAAAATTTCACCTGGCCTAACACTTGCTACAGAATCATTACCCTGATTAAATGAATAAATAACTCTATCTCTATCAATCATTTTTGACAATCTAATCACCCTTTACGTTTTTAATTTTAATTTGAAAAATTTAAAATCATAGTATATAATTTGTAACAGAATTATCAATATGTCTTATAGGAGGACTAAAATGAATACAACAGATATCGAAATAGTTATAGATAGCGCCTGCGATTTACCAGAAAAAATGAAACAAAAATATAGAATTTTACCCTTTAGGATTATTATTAATGATCAAGAATATAAGACCGGCGAAGAAATAAATATCGACCAGGTTTATGAACATATAAGAGATAAAAATTATCCTAAAACTGCTCAGGTTAGTCCATTAGATTTTAAAAATGCATTTACTGAATTAGCTAAAAATAATAAAGATTGTCTTTACATAGCCTTTTCAGCTGCAATGTCTGGGAGTTACCAGACTGCTAAATTAATGGCTCAAGAAGTGAAAAATGAATATCCTGACTTTAATATAGAAATTATAGATTCTAAAGCAGGCTCAACTGCTCTTGGATTATTTGTTAACTATGCTTCAAAACTACTAGAAAAAAATTTGCCCCTTAATCAAATAGCAGATATTTTAAGACAGGAAAGAGAAAATCTAGTCCACCTATTCTCTCTTGATAATTTAACAACCTTACAGAGAGGCGGCAGATTAAGTAAAGGCAAAGCTTTAATCGGCAATATTTTGAATATAAAACCAATTCTTGAAGTTGTTGATGGCGAAATAATTCTTTCTAAAAAAGTAAGAGGACAAAGAAAAATGTTAAAGACTCTTGTTAATGAAATGGCCAATAAAAGCCAGTTTCTTAACAAACAGGTAATTGGTATAAGTCATGCCGATGATAAAGAATTAGCTCTGGAACTAAAAAATATGATACAAGAAAAATACAATCCTGAAGGTTTTTTAATAAATATGATTGGTCCTGTTTTAGGTGCCCACCTCGGCATCGGTGGAATTGGTGTATTCTTTTTTGAAAACCTGCCAGAAACTAATCAACACTAGAAATTGCAGCCCCTATAGCTGTAGAATACTCTGCTTTATCAGGAAAATAAAAATCAACTGAGAATAACTTTGTCTTCTTAAGTTTCTTTAAAACTTCCTGACCAATAGTCATACTTGATAATTTACCAGTTATTACTATCTCCTGACAGTCTTTAGTCTGAGCAGCAAAAACTGAGAGCATACCAACAGTCTGAAATACAAGATTTATTATTCCAAGGGAATAATCTGACCTGGATGGTTTATTATTTAATTTACCAAAATTAGAAGCAGTAATATCCGGTTGTAATTCGCCTATCTGATCAAGGGAAATATCTTTAACCCTTAAATCAACATTCTGCAAACTACCTGCGTCAGCCATGTCAACAATATCCTGATAGTCAGAGCTATTTAAGATTGCATTCCCTAAACCAATAATTGTTCCACCACCAACACCTGTCCCACCTAAATGGGCAATAGATCCATTATCATTAAAAACAATAGCCGTACCTGTTCCCATACTTACAATAACTGCTCTTTTCAACCCAGTCAGATAAGCTCCTCCTGAGCCAATAGCTTCAAACTCTGGCACTTTAATAGTTTTAATCCCAAATAAATCTCTCCTTACAAATGATGAACCAACCCCTGTTACTGCAATCTGATCTATATCATTTAAATCAAGAGCTTCTTTCTCCAGAAAACTACCTAATGCCCCAGTTGCAGAAGTTAAAGGATCGCTGGCTTCTACAGTTAGATTTCCTACCATCTTGTTATCCTTAAAACCTACAATATCTGTTGTACTTCCCCCTATGTCAATGCCTAAAATCATATAAACTGCCTCCTGATCAAATATTATCTAGATAATTTAATAGATTTTTATAATCATCAAATAATGGAGCAACTATATTTATAATCTCTTTTTTCACTGGATGCATAAATTCTAATCTATAAGCATGAAGCATCTGTCTTTCAATATTCACTGGTAGGCTTACTTTTCCACCATATTTATCATCACCTATTACTGGATGTCCTAAAAATTCTAAATGAGCTCTTATCTGATGAGTTCTCCCAGTTAAAATTTCTATCTCAAGTTCAGAAAAACCACGAAATTTAGATATAATCTCATATATTGAAATAGCCCTTTTACTATTTTTCTTTACTACTGCCATCTTTTTTCTATCATTTGGATCTCTGCCAATAGGAGCCTCTATTTTAGCTTTCTGATGCTCAGGGGTACCTTTTACTATAGCTCTATAAATCTTTCTTATATCTCTATTTTTAAATTGTTTTGATAATTTCTGATGAACTCTATCAGTCTTTGCAATTAAAATAGCCCCTGAAGTATCTTTATCCAATCTATGAACTATTCCTGGCCTTTTCTTACCGCCAATCCCTGATAAATTATTAAGCTGAAATAATAAACCTTCAACTAAAGTTTTACCATCATATGTTGGGGCAGGATGGACAGCAATGTTAGCAGGTTTATTAACAATAGCCAGATATTCATCCTCATACAATATCTCTAAATTAAGGTTAACAGGTTTTAAATCTAAGCTTTCTGCTTCTGGAACTATAACTTTAATATTATCATTTAGCTTAATTGCATAAGAATCTTTATCAACAACACTCTCATTAACTAAAACCAAATTTTTTTCAATTAATTTTTGTATATAAGAACGAGAAAAATCTAGCTCTTCTGCTAAATATTTATCGATTCTAATATTAGTTTTTCCAGCAACTAATTTAATCTCTTCTTTCAAAACTTCCACTCCTAAATCAAATTTCTTCTGATTTAAAAATAAAAAACAATAAGCCAAAAACCCCTAAAACAATATATATATCTGCAAAATTAAATACCGGCCATATCTGAAAATCAAAAAAATCAATAACATAGCCATATAATAATCTATCTAAAATATTACCAATAGCACCAGTAAAAACAAGAATAAAACAAAAATTGGTATATAAATTATCTGGAAAAACTTTTAATTTCAAATATAAAAGTAATAAAATAATAAATGATTGCATTATTAAAATAATTGCAGTATTATCTGCCAGGAACCCAAAAGAAATCCCAGTATTTCTAACATAGGTTATATGAAATATACCCTCAATAATAGCTCGGCTCTCACCTAACAAAAAATTGCTCTCAATATAAAATTTTGTTAATTGGTCAAGACCAATTAACAAGAAAAAAATAACTCCAGCTTTAATCATCTGCTTTTAAATCCTCATATATCTCTTTGATTTTTTCTGCGTACCTTTCAGGAGCTTTCAAAGTTCCCCAGCCATGCTGAAATTGATAAATACCATCGAAACCATAATCATAATTACTAATAATTTCATAGGGTATTTCTGCCTTATCTAATTCAGATTTAATTAATCCAGCCTCCAACTCATTATCAAATTCCAATACTTTTACATATCTCTCATCTTTAGAAGCCATTTTAAATCCCCTTATTATAATATTTAAAATCCAATTAAAACATCATTCTATCTACAATAGAAAATATCAACTTTATAGCATAACTAAGGTGTCTCATTCAGTAGTTGTTTTCTTAAAGACTGTCAATAACAAATAAAATAATTTCCCTGAAAATTAAGATAAAATCTTAATCTTGCTCATAATTATCATTAAAATTTTATATCATATGTAAACTTAATTCTTTTGAAAGTTTTCTTAAAATATTCATCCCCACTACACTATTACCAGAATTATCTAAAGAAGGTCCAAAAACAGAAATTCCGAATCTATTCTTAACCGGTGCTAAAATACCACCAGAGACTCCACTTTTTGCAGGAATTCCAACTTCAATTGCAAAACTTCCTGACCTATCATACATCCCACAAGTTAACATCACAGACCTTACTAAAGAAGCGACTTTTTCAGGAATAACCTCGTTGCCATTAATAGGGTCAAACCCATTATTGGCAAGAATTGCAGAAGCCCTGGCAATATCCAGCGTATCAACTTTAAAGGAACATTGTTTAAAGTATAAATCAAGAGATTTTTCAACATCTCCACTAATTATTCTATGGTCCTTTAAAAAATATGCCAGAGAACGGTTTCTATCTGCAGTCATTTTTTCAGATTTATAAACTTCTTCATCAAATTCAACATCTTTATTTCCGAAAACTTTTTCAAAAAACTTTAAAATAATATCAAAACTATTTCCTGATTTATTCTCTCTTATTAAAGATGTAATTGCAATAGCCCCAGCATTTATCATAGGATTAAAAGGTTTAGGATGTCCAACTAATTTATTAATAGAATTAAATTCTTCTCCTGTTGGCTCAACACCTACTCTTTTAAAAACAGCTTCTTCACCTAATTCCATAATTGCTAAAGCAAGAACCAATGGTTTTGAAATGCTCTGTATAGTATATTTATAGTTCCAATCACCAACTTTATAAGATTCTCCAGACATATCAATCATTACTGCTGCAGCTAAATCAGGTTTAACCTTACTTAAGGCCGGTATATAGTTAGCAACTTTTCCATTCTTATAACTATTAATTTTGTTATTCAAAATATCTTCTAACAAAATATTTAATTTTGTATTACTCATATTTAGTTATTCAGCCTTGTTTTATCTAATTCTTCATTTCGGCTCTCTTCTGCAGACCCATTCTCCTCAATCTTTTGATCTTTTTCTAAGTCCATAACTTCCTCATCTTTTTTTTCTGAGCCAGTTTGAACAAAATCATCTTCCTCATCATATTCTGTATGAGTTTTATCTTCTTCATTAATTATTTCTTCTTCAATATCAATATTCTTATTAAATTTTCTTTCTTCAATAATTTCCATATAATTTTCTAATAACGATTTAAATCTAATCCTAAATAATTCTTTCTTTTCTTTTAAATTCTCTAATTTGCTTTTTTCAGCTTGAACTTCATCTCTAGCTTTCTGTTTAATTTTCTCAGCCTCTAACTCGGCTTCTTTGATGATATTTTCAGCTTCTTTTTGCGCATGCCTTGTTTGATCCCTAACAGTCTCTTGAACGCTCTCTAAGGTGCCTTCTAGCTTATCCTGGATACTTTTATAACTCTCTAATTTTTCTTGTAAACGCTCTTTTTCATCTTCAAGAGAATTATAATCTTTAAGTAATCTTTCATAAGCCAGACCTACTTCATCTAAAAACTCATCGACTTCATTTGAATTATAACCAAACGCAGATTTCTTAAATTCCTTATTATAAATATCTAAAGGAGAAAACTTCATATATTTAACCTCCTATTAAGTTATTCTTTCTAATTTCAATTTGATTCTATCTCGATTAGACTTCCCTCTTTCTTCAGCTACAAATAATCTTCCTCTACCCTTAAAAGATATCATATCTCCAACTTCTACTTCAGCTGATACGTTATCAACTTCTTTCCAATTTAATTTTATCTTTCCAGATGTGATATATTGAGAACTTCTACTCCGTGATTCACCAAAACCGGCACTTATAATAGCATCAAGCCTCATGGAGGCAACAGTTGCTAATATTTCTTTGCGATTTTCCTCTTTAAAGTTAATCTCCTCTCTACTTATTTCTTTTATATTAATCGGAACTTCATTAACCTTATTAAAATTTAGCTCAATCTCATCTTTTATTTCTGACCCAACAATAATTTGAGTCGAATCATCATGTAGAATAATATCTCCGACATAATCTCTTTTAATTCCCAGACCAAGTAATGCCCCTAAAAAATCTCTATGGGATACACTAACAAAATCAAAATTTCCTTTTATCTCATAAAAGACTAGAGGAACTGTCTGGTGATCAGGAAATAAATAATCTGGAAAAATTAAAATTCTCTTTCTCTCTGCTTTATAATATCCACCATCGATTTTAAAATTTATTTCTGATATCTGTTTTAGTATTTTTTTAGCTATTTTTTGCTGATATGGGTTTAAAAATTTTGTAGCAACTTGTTGATTTCTCTCTTTAACTAAATCTACTTTATCTAATATTCTTTCTCCTAACTCCTGATCATCTTGATCATTTAAAAAAGACAATATATTATCATTATACTCCATTTTTTTGCATGCCCCTTTATTATATCAAACCATAGAATAAACTAATTAAAATACTTCTTGCTATTCTTAATAGAAAGAAAGCAATGATCGGAGAAAAATCAATCCCCATATTACTAGTCGGTAAAACCTGTCTTATTGGTCTTAATATAGGCTCTGTTACTCCATATATAAAATTAATAGCTCCTCTAAAACTAGAATTATATTGAATACCTCTACCAAACCAGGATAATAATACCCTGATTAATATCAAGAAGTATAAAATATTAAAAAATGCATCTACTGTTCTTATTAATAACAAAATTTAATACCTCCATCCATTTAATCAGTTACAAATTCATTTTTAATAGCATTTTCAATTGCTCTGGCATCTACATCAATTCCAGGTGGTGTAAATATAAAAACTCCTGTGCCAATCTTTTGAGTGTTTCCATTAATTGCATAAACAGAGCCACTTAAAAAATCTATAAATCTTCTAGCTAAAACCCTATCATGTTCTTCTAAATTTAAAATTACAGCCTTTGATTCCTTTAAATCATCAACAATACCTCTTACATCATCCAAAGACTCAGGATTATGCACAACCATCTGAATATCTTTTGTCCTACTTAATTTAATCACCTTATTATCTTTATCTTTCTTCTTTTTAATATTCTTATTTTCTTCATTTTCCAGCCCATCATATTCATCTTCAAACTCATCAAAATTATCTTCAGCAAAACCAAAGAAACCTAATAATTTTTTCCAGATACTTTCTTCTGTCATTAAAATCACCTGCTTTTTTAAATTATTGATCATACTCTCTTTCTCCAAAAATCTCTCTTCCAATTCTAACATAAGTAGCGCCCTCTTCTACAGCAACCTCATAATCATTTGTCATACCCATCGAAAGTTCAGTTATGCCATAACCTTCAGAATTCAATTTCTCCTTTAATTCTTTTAATTCTCTAAAATATGGCCTTGCCTTTTCTGCATCATCAAAATGAGGGAGAATAGTCATTAAGCCCCTTATCTCTAAATTATCTAGCTCCCATAATTCAGGAAATACATCTAAAAAATTCCCCTTTGGAAACCCATATTTATTATCATCTCCAGCTATATTAATCTGAACTAAAACTGGAAAAATTCTATTATTTTTTCTAGCCCTTTTATTTATTTCCCTTGCTAACCTCGGGCTATCTAAAGAATGAATTAAATTACAATTTTCTAACCTGGCCAGATATTTAACTTTATTCCTTTGTAAATGTCCAATAAAATGCCAGTTGACAAAACCTGGCTCTTCCTCTTCTTTGTCCAAAAGTTCTTGAACTCTACTCTCTCCGAAACTATCTATTCCTAAACTTTTTAATTTTTTTATTTTATCTAAGTCCTGATTTTTACTCACTGGTAAAATTCTAATCTCATTAAAGTCTCTTCCTGATCTTTCAGCCGCAGATTTAATTTTATCTTTAACTTCTTTATAATTAATTACAATTTCATCTTTTTTTGAATCATTTTCTAAATTTCCTGTCATCTTAACCACCTCTGCCATAATTCAAAACCTCAGGATTTATAATTATTCTATCCCCAAGATTCAATCTTTCCACAACTAATTCTTTAGAATTGCCACCAATTATTTCTAAGTTTCTAAATTCTATTATACCACGATTATTTTCTACCAGAACCCCTCGGCCTTGAGCAGTATTAAAAACTGCACTCCTGGGTATAACTAATCCACGATAAATATTACTAATTAACTCAAAATTAATATATCTTCTGTTTAGCCAATCATCTTTAAATTTGTTAACTTCAATTAATATAACTGTTTTATCTGAATTACTTATTTTATTATTTACTCTGCCTTTTATTAAATTCCTCTTTGAGTTAGATTCATTTAAAAAAACTTGTTCTCTAATCCTATAATTATCTGCTTCTGAATTTTCCAGAATAAATGCAAAGAAGACTTTGCTATTGTTAACTATTCGATATATTGGATCCCCTGAATTTATTTCCCTACCACTAACTAGATGATCGTAATCTGATTGCAAATCCGTAAATTTATCAACTGAATATTGACTTAAATTGTCAAATTCAAACTCTCCTTCTAAGCCATCAAATCCATAACTAATTAACCCTGATTGTTTGGCGTAATAAGCTTCATTATTATTTTGATTATTAATTTTTATAACTTTCTGGCCATATGAAGCCCTTTCACCTTCTTTATAAGATAGTGTAATAACTCCATCATTATCAGCATAAATAACTTTTTCATCCCTTATAATAAGTGCTTCAGACTCTATACTATCTATAACCTCACCATATAATGCTGGCTGAAAATTTGGCCTCTGGCTATAGTAAGAAAAAATTATACCGATTAATATCATTACCAATATCAAGAGCAGCCACTTCATTTTAACTAATTTCATCAAGGATTTCTCCTTACTTTGTAAATATATGCAGCCATTCTACCAGCAGAATCTCCATCACGCCGATATGAATGAAAAAGTTCTGGTGATTCATATGTCGATAATTTACTAACAAAAATATTATTTGGAAGCACCCCTGAATCAATCAATAATTTCTTATTAGCTTCTTTTAAATCCAATCTATATTTGTCTTTTTCTTTATCAGTTTTAAAAAAATCTAATTCCATATTCCATTTGTTCTTGAATTTTTGAAATAATTCATTTCCAACCTGATAATTTTCATAATCAATTCCAGGGCCAATTACAATTTGAATATTTTCAGGATCAAGGTTATAATATCTTGTTATATCATTCAATGTATGACTGGCTATTTTATTCAAAGTACCCTTCCAGCCAGAATGAATAAGAGCAAAAATATCGTTTTCCAGATCAAGAAAATAAATAGGAAGACAATCTGCATGTATTGTTCTTATAATTGAATTAGTATCTGATGTTATAACTCCATCTGCTTTTATATTAAAATCTTTTTTTCCCATTTTATTATTTGCCCAGTGGAAAACTATACTGCTGTGGGTCTGGTCTGTTTTAATGATAGACCTCTCTGATTCATCCACCAATTTCAAAAACCCATCAAAATGATAATCCCTTAAAGTAAATATAAGTCGATAGTTTTTAATTCGTTTTTCCAGATATTTAAACTTATTAAATTCTTTTACCCTAAATATTATAGTTCGACCTCCATTTACTCATCTTCTAATAATCTATCTAATTCTTTTTTGAAAGTTTCAACATCTTTAAACTGCCTATAAACAGAGGCAAAACGCACATAAGCAACTTGATCTAAATCCTTTAATTTTTTCATAACTAACTTACCAATTTCGTCACTGGTTACCTCTTCATCCATCCTGTTTTGTAATTCTTGCTTAACTTCTAAAACCAATTGATTTAATTCCTCTGATGGAATAGATCTTTTTTCACAGGCTTTATATAAACCAGCAAGAATTTTATCTTCAGCAAACATTTCTCTAGTACCATCTTTTTTCCTAACCATTAATGGTAATTTTTCATATCTTTCATAGGTGGTAAAACGTTCCTGACATTCCAGACATTCTCTTCTACGTCTAATTGTAGTATTGTTTTCAGTAGTTCTCGAATCTATTACTTTACTATTTAGATTTGAACAAAATGGGCATTTCATTCTACCACCTCAATTAAAAATTATTAACTATTTTTCCTTAGAAATGCCGGTATATCAAGTTCATCTTCTCCGCCAACTGGCTCTAAATCAATTTCACTACTACTAAAATCTGACCTTTGCTTGCTTGCAGATTCTTCTTCAATAGATTTTGAACGATTAAAACCGGTTGCAATAACAGTTACCATAACATCTTCATCTAAATCCTGATCAATAACTGCACCTAAAATTATATTAGCATCTGGATCTGATACTTCTTTTACAATTTTAGCAGCCTCATAAGCTTCATGAATCCCCAGGTTATTCCCACCTGTTATATTAATCAAAACTCCTTGCGCTCCGTCAACCGAGGCTTCTAATAATGGAGAGTCTATAGCATTTCGGGCTGCCTCTTCTGCTCTATTTTCTCCTCTAGCAGTACCTATACCCATCAGAGCTGAACCTGCATCAGTCATTATAGTCTTAACATCGCCAAAATCAAGATTTATAATACCGGTTATTGTTATAAGATCTGAAATACCTTGAACACCCTGACGTAAAACATCATCAGCAATTTTGAAGGCATCTACAAGACTTGTTTTTTTCTCTGCAACTTCTAATAATCTATCATTAGGAATAATAATTAATGTATCGACATTATCTTCAAGTTCTTTAATTCCCTCTTCTGCATTACCCATCCTTTTTGTTCCTTCAACTGTAAAAGGTTTAGTAACTACTCCTACAGTTAATGCGCCCTGGTTTTTTGCTGCCTGAGCAACAATAGGAGCAGCACCAGTACCTGTTCCACCGCCCATGCCTGCAGTTATAAAGACCATATCTGCCCCAGAAACAGCATCTTCAATTTCTTCCCTACTCTCTTCCGCAGCCTCTCTACCAACTTCAGGATCTGCTCCTGCACCTAATCCACGGGTTAATTTTTCGCCTATTCTAATTGTAACTCCTGCGCTAGATGACATTAAAACCTGTGCATCAGTATTAATAGCTATAAATTCTACACCTTCTAAACCATCATCAATCATTCTATTAACTGCATTATTTCCTCCACCACCAACACCGACAACTTTTATATTTGCAAACTTTTCCATTTCTGTACCTATATCAAACACAAAACCTACCTCCTTTCATTTTGTAAAACTTTAAAAGAAATCATCAAAAAATGTTTTCAACTTGTTAAAGAAAGAGTTGACTATTTCTTTATTATTACGTCTATTTCTTTTTTTATTATGAGTACTACCTGATTTACTATTATCTAATGCATACAAAATTAAACCAACTCCTGTAGAGAATACTGGTGTAGGAATTCTTCCATCTTTATTAACATAGACAGGATTATCAATAACATCAGAAAATCCGCTTATGTAATCTGGCTCACCTAATCTAACCGGTAATCCAGTAATCTGAGAAGCTAAACTGCAGCTTCCTTCTAATAAAGAGGCTCCTCCTGTAATAACCAAACCGGCTGGAGTCATATCTTTTGTCCCAGTTTTATTGATCTCTCTTTCAATCATTGAGAACATTTCTTCCATTCTCGGCTCAATAACCTGACAGAGATAATTTTTTGATATCTGTTGATTTTCATTTCCACTTGCTTTTAATACATCAATTTTTTTATCATCTTTAACTTCTTCGCAACTTGCCACGCCATGTAAAATTTTAATCTTCTCAGCTTCTGAAATAGGTGTTCTTAAACCAACAGCTATATCATTGCTAACATGATTACCACCAACAGGAAGAACTGAAGTATATTTAATATTTCCTTCATGGAATACTATAAAATCTGTAGTACCTCCACCAATATCTACAAGAGCTACCCCTAATTCCTTTTCATCTTTAGAAAGGACAGAATAACTTGATGCAAGTTGATCTAATACTAACTCATTAACTTCTAAACCTGCTTTCTCAACACTTTTCACCAGATTACTAATAGAAGTTGTAGAACCTTTTACAATGTGAGTTTCAACTTCTAATCTAACTCCAGACATCCCTTGCGGTTTTTTGATACCTCTTGTACCATCGATTATAAATTCTCTTGGAATCACATGGATTACTCTCTCTTCCTGAGACAGGGGAATAACCCTTGCAGCTTCCATAACCCTTTCAATATCAGATTCTTTCACTTCTTTATTGCTCCCAGTCACTGCTACAACACCATGACTATTAACAGAATTAATATGAGATCCAGCTATACCAACATATACTGAACCCACCTCAATTCCAGCCATTCTTTCAGCCTTATCAACTGCTTTGATAATTGAATTAGAAGCTTTATCAATATCAACAACTATACCTTTTCTTAAACCATCTGATGGTGAAATTCCTAATCCAACAATCTCAATCTTATCATCATCATTAATTTCAGCAATTAAAGCACATATCTTTTTTGTTCCAACATCTAACCCTGCAATTACTTTAGTCTGTGACAAACCATCAGCCTCCTTTCCCTATATGTTACAATTCAACATTAGTAAGGCAAAATCCTTTTTTATATTACAATCTATAAGTGCTATTTTTTAATAACAGGTCTTTCTGGAGCTGTTATATCTACATATTCTATTCCATCATCGTTTAACATCCCTTCATACCATGCAGATATAAGAACAATAAACTTATCTTCTAAGTTTTCTGCTGTACCAACTCTTATATCATATCCCTGTTCCATAATCATATAAATTCCAACAGGATCAAAATGAATCTCTTTAATATTTTCCCTCAATTCATCAGGGAGGATTTCAAGTTTATTTAAAAGACTAACCTGCGTTGAAGGAATTATTATATTGTTACCTGAAAAATAGTAAGGCGTATCTTTAAAAACAGGAAGATCATATCTATTATGCTCAATATTTTCAGCTATTATCCTATTGTATTTATTGTAAACTATATAATATCCATCATTTATAATTGCTGCTATAGGCCGATTATAATTTACTTGAAATATCACCTGATCAGGAAAACTTCTTGAAACTTCTACACTCTCAATATATGGATCAGTTTTTAAAGTATCTTTAACTAATTCAAAATCAACTGTAAATATATTTTCTCCTCTAATATCTGCTACTTTAACTTCACTCTCATCATATCCTCTAATTATAACTTCATTGATTTCAAAAAAAGATGAACCAAAAATAATTCCAATGCCAAGTGCTAAAATAACTGCTAATATTAAATATTTAATCATCCTGTCCACATCGCAAAGCATTTAAAATGTAATCTCCAATTTTAAAAACATCTCCTGCACCTACTGTTAAAATTAGATCACCTCTATTTAAAACTTTAACCAATAGGTTTGATGCCTTATCTAATGACCCAACATATTCAATATTAATATCAGGATTTTTTAACTTAATCTCCTCTACTAATTTTTTTGAGCTTATATTTTCAATTCTTGGCTGATTAGCGCTATAAATATCTACTATATAAAAAAATATATCTTGATCACTCAAGACTTTTATGAAATCATACCATAAATTCCTTGTCCTTGTAAATCTGTGTGGTTGAAAAACAAACCTTATCTGATTTGAGTCCAAACTTTTTGCTGCCTTTATAACAGTCTCTAATTCACTAGGGTGATGAGCATAATCATCAATAATCTTTATATCATTAATTTCTCCTTTAAATTCAAATCTCCTTTTAACACCTTGAAAACTAGATAAACCAGCAATAATATCTTCCCATTCCAATCCAGCTTTTCTTGAAGCAGCAATTGCACCCAGGGAATTAAGAACATTATGCTCTCCAGTTAATTGCATCTTAACTTCATCAATAAATTCCCCATTAAAGTAAAGTTTATAGGCGGTAAAAAAACTATCCTGATTTATTATTTCAGCTCTATAATCACCATTTTTTAAACCATATCCAGCAACTGGTATATTTTCATCTTGATTTAATCTTCTTTTTAATAAATTATCTCTTATCCCCTTATCATCAAAACAAAGAATTGTTCCATTTTTATTAGTTTTTTTTATGAATTTATACATAGTATCATATAGTTTTTCTTCCTGTCCATAATAATCTAAATGTTCTGGCTCAATATTTGTTATAATCGATATTTCAGGATTAAAGTATAATAAAGACCCATCACTCTCATCTGCTTCAGTAATAAAGAATTCACCATTGCCAGATCTATAATTACCAGTTAGCAAATCTATATCTCCACCAACCATAATAGAAGGGTCCTTGCCTGATTTAACAAAGATATTTGCTAACATTCCTGTGGTTGTGGTTTTACCATGGCTGCCACTAACAGCAATCAATCTTTTATCTTTAGCAATTTCCGCCAGCATTTCAGCTCTTTTGTAAACTTTTATATCATTTTTTCTTGCATATCTCAACTCTGAGTTTTCTTCTGGAATTGCACTACTTATAACAACAATGTCTGCTGTTTCAACATTTTCCTTTTCATGTCCTATAGTTATTGAAGCACCCTTAGACTCCAGTTCTTTAATTTTATTATTATAAATTAGGTCAGACCCACTAACTTTTATATTAGATTCCAATAGAAAATTAGCTATAGCACTCATTGATATTCCGCCTATTCCAATAAAGTGAATCCTCTTACCTTTTAATCTATCCATTGAAATCTACTCCTTGTTATCTAAAGTGCCATCATTATGAGCTAATCTATAAGCTAATCTATAAATATTTTCTAAAGCCTCTGGTTTTCCAATCTCTTCACTAGCATGACTCATATTACTTAACATATCTTTATCATTTATTAATTCCTTTATTTTTTTAAATACAACTTCACTTTTAAGTTCATCATCTTTATAAATTATAGATGCTCCTGATTCTTCTAAAACCTTTGCATTCTTTACCTGATGATTATTGGTAGCATATGGATAAGGAATTAATATTGATGGTAAACCAAGTGCAGTTATTTCTGCTATACTAACAGCTCCGGCTCTACTTATTACAAGAGTAGCTGCTGCTAATGCATTTTCAATATCATCCATAAAAGAAGAAACAGTAACTTTTTTATCTAAATTATTATAAGAGCTAGCCTTCTTACTGATTTTTTCATAATCTTTCTCACCTGTTATATGAATTATATCAAGATTATCTAGCTCTATTAAATCATCATATATTTCCAGCATAAGTCGATTTATACTTGTTGCCCCCTGACTTCCTCCCATTACTAACAAAACATCCTTATCTTGAGATATCGAAAGTTTATTTCTTGCCTTTTGGGGACAAACCTCTAAAATCTCTTTTCTAACAGGATTCCCTGTCAAAAATAATTTGCCTTTTTTATTAAAATATTTTTCTGAATCACGATAACTCAGGGCAATTTTATCTACAAATTTAGCAGAAATTTTATTTGTTAAACCTGGTACAGAATTCTGTTCATGGATAAGAGTCTTAATATTTAATAACCAGGCGGCTAAAATAGATGCCCCAGAAACATAACCTCCTGTTCCAACAACAATATCTGGGTCTATTCTTTTTAAAATTTTTCTTGCCTTTAAAACTGCTTTAAAATTAGAGAATCCAGACTTAAAAAGGTCTGTATTTATTTTTCTAGGAAGGGGTTGAACAGGTAGGCCATAAAAAGTAATCTTTTCCTTATCTGCTATTCTTTCTTCAAAACTATTTTCACCGCCTAGATAAATAACTTCTCCACCTTCTTCTAAACATTTTTTAGCAAGTGCAACTGCAGGAAACACATGTCCACCAGTACCTCCACCTGACAAAACTAACTTCATTCTAATCTTCCTTCCAAAGGTTTACTGACTTTGCCTGGAAATATTTAATAAAATGCCAACAGCATATAATGATATCAACAATGAACTACCACCATAACTTATAAATGGTAAAGTTATTCCTGTAACAGGCAGCAAAGAAGTTACAGCACTAATATTTATTAAAACCTGAATTATGATCATTGAAGTAATACCAACAGCTAATAGAGAACCAAAAAGATCTTTAGAATTTAATGATATCAACACCCCTCGATAGGCAAATAATCCAAATAATATTATAACAAAACCTGCACCAATTAATCCAAATTCTTCTCCTAAAATAGCAAATATAAAATCAGTGCCTGGTTCTGGCAAATACAAAAACTTTTGTCTGCTGTTTCCAGGTCCAACACCTGTTAATCCTCCTGAACCCAGAGCCAGTAAAGATTGAATAATATGATAGCCTGTACCTCTTGGATCTTTCCAGGGATTCAAAAATGTCTGAATCCTGTTAAGCCTATAGGGAGCTGAACTTATATAATACCACATTAGTAATATACCTGGTATTGAGAGCCCAAAAAGATGTTTGAACCTCATTCCACCAACTAATAATATAATAAATGAAAAACCAGTAATATTTACAGCTGTTCCCATATCAGGCTGCTGCATTATTAATATAGCTGCAAATACTATTATTATAACAACAGGCAAAATACCCTTTTTAAAATCCTCTATTTTTGCAGATTTCCTACTAATAAAACTAGCAATATAAATAATTAACGCTATTTTAATAGCTTCAGAAGGTTGAAAATCAAAAATTCCAAAAGATATCCATCTAGTTGCACCGCCTGCAGTTCTACCTATACCTGGAATTAAAACTGCAATTAATAAAATAAAACCTAAAGAAAGAATTAATTTAGAGTTTCTATGGTAAATATTATAATCTATCTTAGAAGCAACAAACATTATTACCAATCCCACTAGAGCAAATACAAGTTGTCTAGAAAAAAAATAGTGAGCATTACCATATATATTATAAGCCCTAACGCCACTTGCACTCATAATCATTATTAGTCCAACTAAAATTAATATAAGAGTAATTATAAAAAGAGGAAAATCAATATTAGTATATTTTTCCTCCATAATTAACACCGCCTAATCAAACTCTCTTTTTATATGTTTTATAAATTCATGACCTCTAATTTTATAACTAGGAAACATATCCCAACTTGGAGCCCCTGGTGAAAATAAAATTGTAATCTTCTCTGTAAAATTTATTGTTAATACTAAATTTTTAATAATTTTGACCGACTCTTCAATATCATCAACCACATAAAAGTTTTCATAATTTTTATCTTTAAGTTTATCCTCAATTATACTTGAAATCTCTCCAATTAAAATTGTATAATCACATTTATCTATTATTTGATTAATTAAATTATCATAATTCAAATTTCTATCTTGCCCTCCCATCAACAAAACTAATGGTTTTGAAAACGAAGAGATAGCAGCTCCAGTTGCATGAGGGTTGGTTGCCTTTGAATCATTATAAATTTGAAATCTATCATTTTCTAAAATCAATTCAAGTCTATGGGCTTCTGCTTTATAATTATTAACAACATTTTCTATTATATCAGAAGAAACGCCAAAATGATATGATATTAATGATGCAAATGCAATATTTTCGACATTATGAATACCTTTTAAAGAAATTTTAGCTATAGATAATAACTTATCTTTCTGATTATCTATAATATATATAAACTTATCGTCATAATAAATACCTTTATCAAATTCACAATTTTTATTGCTAACATAAAAAATTTTAGAATCAATAGAATTATTTAAAGCAAGTACTTTATTATCATCATAATTTAATATAGCAATATCTTCTTCAGTCTGATTTTTAAATATAGCTGCTTTTGAATTAAAATAACTTTCTTCAGAAATATGCCAATCAAGATGATCCGGCGAATAATTAATAAAGGCAGCTACCTTAGGTTTAAATTCTTTTATAAATCTTAATTGAAATGAGCTCAATTCAACTACTAATATATCATCTTTATTTAAAATATCTACTGTACCAATTAAAGGTCTCCCAATATTCCCAGCAGTAATTATATTTTCACTTAGGCCCTTAGTTAATATTTCACTTAAAATGGAGGTTGTTGTTGTTTTCCCATTGGTGCCGGTAATAGCTATGATTTCAGACTCAATAAAATAAAATGCTAATTCAACCTCACTAATTATTGGGATATTATTTTTCTCAGCTTCCTTTATTAAGATATGATTTTCCGGAATCCCTGGGCTTACAACAACAAGACCAACTTCTCTTAATTTAGATTTATCTTTCTCCAAAGAAATTAAACCTGGATTTTCTTTAGCAATTCTTAATATTTCAGGTAAGTATTGCCATTCTTTATCATCAAATAACTTCATACTATTCACTTTGTTAATCAAAAAATTAATAAGAGCTTTACCAGTTAAACCTCCAGAACCAATAATTGCTACATCCAATTTTCTTAAATCATCGATATCCACAAACTCACACCTTTACAATAAATTCTATATTAATGGTAATGAAGCTATTAGAGCTATTCCAGAAAATAAAATTTGTAATATAATAAATCTCATTGTTACCTTAACTTCTGGCCAGCCTTTTAATTCGAAATGATGATGAATCGGAGCCATTTTAAATATTCTTTTGCCCTTAGTTATTTTAAAATAACTCACCTGCAAAATCACAGATAGAGTTACTATAACAAAAACTCCTCCAATAAATATAAGATATAAAGAAGTTCCTGTCAGTAAAGATATTATTGCTAAAAAACTTCCTAAAAATAATGAACCTGTATCTCCCATAAAAATTTGAGCTGGGTTTACGTTATACCATAAAAACCCAAGACAACTTGATGCAGTTATAACTAAAATAGGAATCAATTGATAATAGCCTAAAAAATATATAATAGGTATAAATGCCAGGCAGGAAATAGTAAATAAACCTCCTGCAAGACCGTCCAGACCATCGCTTAAATTAACTGCATTGCTGGTAGCAGGCATTAATATTAATGAAAATGGTATCACTAATAAGCCTAGACTAATATTGTTTGCTGTAAATGGTATATATAAGTCTGTCAAATTATTATAATATAATAATATACCAATCACTAATCCTATAAATAATTGAATAAAAAATTTAGTTTTTGCTCTTAAACCTAAGGATTCAGCCCCTTTAATATTTAAAATATCATCAACAAAACCTAAAAGACCATTGGTTATAATTGCTAATAACAAAATCATTATTTCTGTTGACCAGTCTAAAAATATAACTACTGATATAATTACTATAACAAGTATTAAAGCCCCTCCCATTGTAGGAACTCCTTCTTTTGAATAATGACTCTCTGGACCTTCTTTTCTTATCTGCTGACCAAAACTAAACCTTTTTAATTTCCTTATAAAATAGGGCATTATCAAAACTGTTAAAAAAAATGGAATTATGAATAAAATTAAATCACCCATCTATCCACCATACTCCAGTAATAAGTCAACAATCTCTTCCATTTCAAGAGCACGAGAACCTTTCACAAGTATAGCATCACCAGATCTCATTATTTTATTGATAAAATAAGCTGCATCTTCATTACTATCATATATATATATGCTCTGCTCTGCCATCCCAGCTTCAGAAGCACCCTCAGCAATAATTTCTCCCATGCTTCCAACACCAACTAATACATCTACCCCATTTTTATAGAGGTATTTACCAATTTCTTTATGAGCAGCATTTTCAATTCTACCTAATTCAAGCATTGCTCCTAAAACAGCTATCTTTCTGCTACCATCAATATTTATTAAAGAATCAATCCCAGCTTTCATAGATAAAGGGTTTGCATTATAAGAATCATTAATTATTCTAATACCATCGATCTTTCTAATCTCCTGTCGCAATTCAGTAACTTCAATATCTTTAATACCATTTTTAATCGAATCCCAACTAACATCCATTGCTCTTGCTACAGCAATAGCAGCTAAAGCATTATAAATATTATGTTCTCCAGCTCGATCCATTTCAAGTATATAATTGTTATCTCCCTCATGTACCCGAAATCTGGATTCTTCTCCATTCTTTATATATTCAATCTGATCAGCATAATAATCTACATTTTTATCTTTTAAACTTATAGTTATTTTATTTAAATCAGCAAATTTATTAACCATCTCTCTTATATGCTTATCATCATAATTTAATACTGCTATTCCATCTGGATTTAAACCAATTAATAATTCCTCTTTAGCCCTAGCAATATTTTCAACTGTTTTAAGATTTTCTAAATGAGCAGGGCCTATATTTGTAATAATTCCAACATCAGGTTTAGCAATTTCAGCAAGCCTTGAAATATCTCCTTTATGCCTCATAGCCATTTCTAAAATTGCTATATCTTCATTGCCATCTAATTCAAGAAGAGATAAAGGCAGGCCATATTCATTATTATAATTACCTTTGCTTTTCAAAACTTTTTTTTCTTCACCTAAAATACTGGCTATTATATCTTTAGTAGTAGTTTTACCAGCACTTCCTGTAATACCAATCACTTTTAATGACTTAATTTTATCCCTTATATATGAAGCTAAATCCTGCAAAGCTCTTGTTGTATCACGGACTAAAATTATTGCTAATCCTGAATAAGGCTTTATAGATCTTGAGGTAATAACTATCTTCGCACCATTATCAACAGCTTCAGGAATAAAATTATGACCATCATTATTTTCTCCAATTATCGCAAAAAATAAATCACCTGGTTTCACCCTTCTGCTATCAATAGACATATTATTTACTATCTGGTCTGGATTACCCTGAAGAATTTTGCCGTCAACAGCTTCAACAATCTCTTTCAATTTAAGTGAGAGCATTATTTCCCTCCACTCCTTTGGTTTAGTGCTTGGGAAGCAACTTTTCTATCATCAAAATCAATAATTTTATCTGCAAACTCCTGATAAGTTTCATGACCTTTCCCAAATATAATAATTATATCATCTTTTTCTGCTTCCATAATTGCTTTATTAATAGCTTTACCCCTATCTACAATTTTATTATACTTGGCTTCAGGATATTTAGCTTTAATACCAGTTTCAATATCTTCAATAATTTTAACAGGATCTTCAGATCTCGGATTATCCGAAGTTAAAATAATTTCATCAGCTAATTCATAACCTATTATTCCCATCTCAGGTCTTTTCTCTTTATCTCTATCCCCGCCACATCCAAAAACTGCAATAACTTTTTTTTCTTTAAATTCATTTATTGAATTTAATACATTTTTAATGCCGGCAGGTGTATGGGCATAATCAACTAAAACAACTATATCTGTTTTGTTTTTAACATATTCAAATCTTCCTGGAACCCCTTTAAATTGATTGACCGCCTCAACTATTTTATCAAAATCAATCCCATAGCCTAATAAAATTGCTATAGCAGATAAACAATTATAAATATTGAATTTACCTGACATATTAAGATTAAACTGCTTATTATTTAACTTAAATACAATTTTATCCTGATATAAATTAACATCCTCCGCTTTATAATCTGAACCATTTTTAATTGAAAAACTAAACTTATTAAAATTGCTTAAGTTTTCAAAAGCTTTTTCTAATCTAACATCATCAATATTATAGTAGACTTTGCCATCAGATTTAAGATGTTCTAATAATTTCAGCTTAGAATTTAAATAATTTTTGAAATCCTCATGGAAGTCTAAATGATCTCTGCTAATATTAGTAAAAGCTATCGAAGAAAAGCTAAGACCTTGGACTCTCCCTAAAGATAAAGCATGTGAAGATACTTCCATCACAACCTTCTTGCATCCTTTCTTATGCATCCTGGCCAGGCCTCTATAGATATCATCCGCCTCAGGTGTTGTCCTTACAGCATCATAACCTTTTTCACCATCATATATTTCAATTGTTCCTAATAAACCTGTCTTAATACCTAAATACTCTAAAAATGATTTGATCATGTAAGTAGTTGTCGTTTTGCCATTGGTACCAGTAATACCTATTAAATCCATTTCATCTTCTGGATGCTCAAATAATTCAGCAGCAACTAATCCTAAAATTTCTGCTGGATTATCTGTTCTAAAATATAATGCATCTTTTTTAAGATTAGATGGAAACTCTTTAATAATAAATACTCTTGATCCATTTTCATAAGCATCATCTATAAATTTATGGCCATCTGTTTTAAAACCTGCTCTGGCAAGAAAGATTTTATTTCTGTCAGCTTTTCTAGAATCATGAACAATATCACTAACTAGATGCTCACTATCACCATATTTTTCAACTAAAAAGTTGCACCTATCAAATAATTCTAAAGCCTGCAATTATATTCCTCCATTCTTATACAAATTCTTCTATTTTATATTTATAGAAGAAAAGATATCAATTCTCTCTCCAGGTGAAGGATTCTGTGACTGAACTGAACCAGAAATTATGCCATTAGTTTTAAATCCAAATCTCCAGGCTCTCTGTTCAGCTTTATGAGCAGAAAGACCTCTCAAATCAGGAACTACAACTTTTTTTGACTCATAATATTCATTATCCAGATACAATCTAACAGTTGATTCTTCATTAATTATTGTTCCTGGCAAAGGAGTTTGAGCAAGAATTTTTTCTCCTTCTCCTATCAGTTTAACATTTAAATCTCTATTTCTCAATGCTTCTTCAATATGCTTTGGGTCTCTATCTTTATAGTTTTCTATAGTAATATTCTTTTCTGGTATATTTATATCTGGAAAAGGTTGATTTGCTGTTGATATATCTAAATGTCTTACCAGGTTTTCAGCCAACGAATTAAATACTGGCACAACATTTTCACTGGCATAATAATTTTCATCCTCTAAATCATAGAGAACTATATATATTAATAATTCCGGATTATCTCCTGGGATCAAGCCAACAAAAGAGGTGTCATATCTATCTTCTTCCCCATAGTGCCTTGAAGTACCTGTTTTCCCTCCGACTAAATATCCATCAATACCTGCTGAACTTCCTGTTCCTGTAGCTACAGCATTTATCATTAAATCTATTACTTTATTTGCTGTATCTTCAGAAATAACCTGTCTAATCTTCTTTGGCTCTATAATCTCTTCTTCTGCCTCTTCTTTATTATAAATTCTATCAATAAGTCTTGGTTCATATAAATAACCTCCATTAGCAACTGCAGCTACTGCTGTAGCTAACTGTATTGGAGTCGTAGTTAGACCATGACCAAAAGACATTGTAGCCTGTTCAATATCAGTATATTGTCCTGGAACTAAAATTCCTGAAGCCTCACCAGGAAACTGAACACCAGTCTTATTTCCAAAATTAAAAGATCTTAATCCATCTAAATATTCATCTGAATCTATACTTAATCCCATCTTTACAAAACCAGGATTACTAGAGTTAGCAAAAATATCCCTGAAACTTTGCCAACCATGACCACCCCGTCGCCAACTATGAATTCTTTCTCTACCAACATTAACATGTCCAGGATCACTAAAATAATCATTCATGTCATAATAACCATTTTCTAAAGCAAGAGCTGCAGTAAATATCTTAAAAATTGACCCTGGTTCAAAACTATCCTGTACTGCTTTATTTCTCCAATTATTTTGAGTATATTCACTAAAATAATTAGGGTTAAAATCCGGTTTATTAGCCAGGGCAAGTATTGAACCATCTTCAGGCCGCATTACTACAATCGACCCCCCAGAGATATCATGCCTTTCTTTAGCTCTCTCTAATTCCCTTTCAGCATAATATTGGGTAACCTCATCAATCGTTAAAAAGATATCATTACCTTCCTGAGGAGGAATATAATCCATAATACCATCAGGTATAGATCTACCTACTGCATCCTGCTCCTGAAGTGTTCTCCCTGGAACACCTGTTAATTCATTATTATATGATAATTCAATTCCTTCAAGACCGTAATTATCAATGCCAGCAAAACCAACTACTTGGCCTGCTAAATTGTCTTGAGGATACAACCTTTCATCTTCATAAATATATGAAATGCCTGGTAAATTCAATTCTTCAACTTCTCTATATTGTTCTTCTGTTACTTTTCTTTCTATGTAAACTAGAAAAGAGTCTCTTTTTAACCTTCTTCTTATATTAACTTCATCAATAGACAAAACCCCCGCTAATAGCGAAGCTACATTTGCGGGGTCATTAATTTGTTCTGGGAAAGCAATGACTGTTTTGCTCTTTTTATTAACAGCTAATTCTTTACCATTAAGATCATATATATTGCCTCTATTAGTTTCTAGGCTTAAATCCCTAACTCTTTGATTTAAAGCCATAGAACCATAGTAATCATTTTGTAAGACTTGAATCCAGACAAGTCTCCCGATCAAAATCATTAATAATACTAATAAAAATATAAAAAACAATTTTATTCTTTCTTTAATTATAACATGATATTTGTCCGCCATTTTAATACCACCTATTCTAAAGTAGCAGCCCTAACATTTTGAACTCCATGCCAAAATGATGATAACCAGTCAGATTGATTATTGCTAGCATATTGAATCTCGCTTTCAGCAGGTCCATCTCTTAATGCAAGCCTGGTTACACTTTCTGCCTCAACCATTCCTAAATCTTCTTTAGCAATTCTTTCAATTCGATTTAAAGAAGTTTTGCTTGACAAATCAAGTATCAATTCTCTATTCTCAGACTGCAACTCAGATAAATTATTCTCTAAGACTTCTAATTGATAATTTAAATGAACTAATCTAAGCGACTGGCTAATTATTAAAGTAATTGGCAAAATAATAATTATAAATAAAATTAAAATGGTTATGCCTGCCTTCTTTTTCTGTTTACTGCTTGCGTAATCTTTTTTTCTTGAATAATTAGTTCCTGTACTACTAAATTGGTTTGACATTAATCCAGACCCCCTCCCAAATTTTAAAAGTCAAATACTTTCAGCCACCCTTAACTTCGCAGACCTTGCCCTTCTATTCTTCTCGATCTCCTCATCATCTGCTGTTATCGGACTTCTTGTTATTACCTTCAAAGTCTTCTCCTTTTCACATCTACAGACCGGAATTTCAGGTGGACAGATACATTCTCTAGCTGCATCTCTAAAACTATGTTTAACAAGTCTATCTTCTAATGAATGAAAGGATATTATACAGGCTCTTCCTCCTTTATTTAATATAGAAGGTATCAGCTCTAATATCTTCTCTAATTCGTTTAATTCCTGGTTTGTTTCTATTCTAATAGCCTGAAAAGTTCTTCTGGCAGGATGCCCCCCTGAACTCCTTGCAGATGCTGGAATAGCCATTTTAATGACATCTACTAAATCCTGAGTTGTCTTTATTGGCTTCTTTTTTCTTTCTCTAACAATAAATTCAGCAATCCTGCTGGCCCATCTCTCTTCTCCATATTTATAAATGATGTCATTTAACTTATCAACAGAATAATTGTTAACAATTTTATAAGCAGTTAATTTTTGAGTTTTATCCATTCTCATATCTAATGGAGCTTCTTTATTATAACTAAATCCTCTTTCAGCATCATCCAATTGAGGTGATGAAACACCTAAATCTAAAACTAATCCATCTATACCTGAAATTTCTAATCTTGATAATATATCTTTAATAGCTGTAAAGCTTTCATGAAAAAGTTTAGTCTTGTCTTTAGGCAATAAATCTTTGCAATAATCAATAGCTTTTAAATCTTTATCTGTCCCAATCAAAAGTCCATCCCCACAATTTATTTTATTTGCAATTGCCTTTGAATGTCCTCCACGGCCTAAAGTTCCGTCGAAATAAATACCATCTGGATTTATATTTAAATATTCAATTGTCTTCTCTAATAAAACTGGATTATGCTCTGACATAATATTTCCACCTTATACTAATATTATATACCTAGATCTTCCATTGTAGCAGCAATATCTTCATGTGATTCTTCTGCTTCTATCATAAATTCATCCCATTTTTCTTTAGACCATAATTCTATTCTATTGGCTAAACCGATTATGACTATCTCTTTATTTAAATCTGCATAATCCCTTAAATTTTGAGGAAGACTAATTCTGCCCTGTTTATCAAGATTTGATTGATCAGCACCTGAAAAGAAAAATCTAGTAAAACTCCGGGCATTTTTACTTGTTATAGGAAGTTCTTTTAACTTACTTTCTAAAATCTTCCACTCTTCAATTGGGTATAGAAATAGGCAATTATCTAATCCACGGGTAATTACAAAATCACCATCAAGGGTTTCTCTAAACTTAGCCGGCATTGTAACCCGGCCCTTTTTATCCATATTATGAACAAACTCTCCCATAAACATACCTATTTCACCCCCAAATCTACCACTTTGACCCACAATATACCACTCTCATACTTACTTATTCTTCTTCGAGCAAAAAACTCCTTTTTTATTTAGGGTTTTTTTACAAAAAAATTCCCCTTTTTCAAGGGGAATGATTAAAAAGTCCTATTTAGTATCAAAAATATTCTCTTTTCTATAAAGCTCAAGCACCTAAAGTATCTTTATTACTAATATATTTAAAGTTATAACTTTAAAAAAGCCATTAAAGCTTGAGATAGACTTGAACCAATATCTCCCCAGTACCAACCCAGTACCAACCCAGTACCAACCCAGT
>Ga0207421_10001841_pt1 | contig 26934 bp, 25 predicted proteins | sample SodLakKL_010_SED_4_FD_187542 | JGI IMG/M metagenome (GOLD analysis project Ga0207421, IMG submission 187542) | Alkaline sediment microbial communities from Lake Tanatar, Kulunda Steppe, Russia - 8KL_010_SED (SPAdes) (version 2) | ecosystem: Environmental > Aquatic > Non-marine Saline and... | reverse complement strand
CCAAAATAGGTTCTCTGTTGAGGCGAAGGATTGCCCAGAAACATGGTCCGCTCCAGTTCGCTGGTATAACCTCCTACCCCTGCCGCGGCACCGGTAACCAGGTTGTGACCCTTTTCCATTACCGCATTAATGTTTACCGCATGGGGCAGAGCAGAATTTTCCCCAATCTGGCCCCGGAAACCGGCCTGGGCTCCAGCCTGACCCTGGGGGGTATACAGAGGACCCAGGGTTTTCATCATGGTCAGGGTAGCTTCCTGGGAAGCACGCATGGCCACTTCATTTTCGGTCTTACCCGGAGCACAGTATTCCTGCAGTAGATAATGGGCCAGATTACCCCAGCAGGCACTTTCCTTAATCAGCTCAATCTCCGCAGGGGATTTTACCATCCTCATTTTTTCCACGGGCTCGGGGTCCACCTGCAACTCCAAATCAGGAATTATTTCCCCGAGAGGTGCTCCCCGATACCCCATTGCACTCCCATAGCCCTCGCTTTCGGCCAGGAATTTTTTCTTGCTCAGGCCGCGTTCCTGCAGGGCCAGGGCCAGATGCTCCATGGGATGCTCCCGGCCGGGATACTCGGGATAGGTTACTATTTCATCTACCAGGGCTGACCGGGCATGTTCTTCTTCCAGTCGGGGTACAAACAGAAAAGAGCCCCCTGCCCCTGCTATTATCAGGGCAGTAGGTCTTTCGGTGGGAATAAAGTGGAAACCGGTAAGGTAAAATGTGGTCACCGGCGAAAAAGAGAGAAAAACCTCCCTGTCTTTTTTTTGTATTTCCTCCTTAATGGACGCCTGACGGCGTAATATTTCCTCCTCTTCAATGCAGAACCTCAACCTAACCCCTCCCAATTTTTTTTAGGTTTATAAAGAAGCAATACGATTAAAAGCAGGCTAAATCCTTTTTTCCGAAAAACTTATTTGCTTTTTCCAGTATTTCTGTCTGTTTCATTTTTATCTGATTAAAATTTTCTTTCTGCTAGAGGTATTATCGCCTTGATGAAGAAAAAAACAAATCCCAGGCTTTTTCTAATTAATCCCGGATATTTAATAGAGAATTTTCCCGGGAAATTTTTCTGGAAAAGGGGTATTAAGGTATGGAAAAATTTGATGCAATTATTATCGGTTCCGGCCAGTCCGGAACTCCTCTGGCTTTCAACCTGGCCGGGGAGGGCTGGAAAACTGCTTTAATCGAGAAGAATCTGCCGGGGGGGAGTTGTGTTAATTATGGCTGCACCCCCACCAAAACCATGCTCGCTTCGGCTCACCTGGCTCATCGAGTTAAAAATGCTGGTGCCCTGGGTATTGAAACGGAAACAGCAGTGGTAAACCTGGAAAAAATTCGGGCCCGCAAGGAAAAAATTACTGGAGAGTTCCGGGAGGGTTTAAGGCAAAAAATCAAATCCACTCCCAACCTGCAATATATTGAGGGCAGGGCCTCTTTTTCCGGAAAAAAAGAACTGGAAATTAAGGGCCCTGACGGAGACCGGGGCCTTAAGGGGGAGAAGGTTTTTATCAACACCGGGACCGAGCCCCGCATTCCCGATATTCCGGGGCTGGAAAATACCCCCTATCTGACCAATCTCAATATAATGGATTTAGAGGAGATCCCTTCCCATTTACTTATTATTGGGGGTGGTTTTGTCGGGCTGGAAATGGCCCAGATGTTCCACCGTTTTGGCAGCAGGGTAACTGTGCTGCAGCGCAATCCCCAGTTATTACCCTCTGAAGACGAAGATGTGGCCAGTTCTCTGCAGGATATACTGTCAGAAGAGGGAATTGAGTTCATTCTCAATGCCCGAATCAAAGGAGCATCCGGGGAAAAAGGACAGGTGCTTCTTGAGCTGGAGGGAGAGAAAATCTCCGGCTCCCATCTTCTCCTGGCCGCAGGGCGGGTTCCAGCAGTAAAAGAATTAAATCTTTCCCATACGGGTATTGAAACTGATAACCGGGGCTTTATCCAGATTAATCAGTGGCTGGAAACAACCTGCCCCGGGATTTTTGCCCTGGGTGATGTTAAAGGGGGACCGGCTTTTACTCATATTTCTTTTGATGATTTCCGCCTTCTCTTCAGCAACCTGGTCCACAACAAAAATCTACCCCTGGAGGACCGGCTTCTCTCTTACACACTTTTTACCGACCCCCAGCTGGGGCGGGTCGGCCTCAGCGAAAAAGAAGCCCAACGGAATGGCAAAGATATCCTGCGGGCCTTCGTGCCCATGAATAGGGTGGCCCGGGCCCGGGAAATTGGGGAGAACCGGGGCTTTATGAAAGCCCTGATTGACCGCCAGACCGAAAAGATCCTTGGTTTTACCATGCTGGGCCCCGAGGGGGGAGAAATAATGGGAGCCGTTCAGATGGCCATGCTGGGTAATTTACCTTACACCACCCTGCGGGATACCCCTCTGGCCCATCCCACCCTGGTCGAATCCCTGAATAACCTTTTTTCTTCAATCCAGGAAGGGTAATCTCCCTGTTTTCCCGATGTTTTTCCCTTTTGCGTCCTTAATACCCCCAAAAATGCCTGATCCCAGGAAAAGGGGGCCGAAATAATCAGGCCGGCCCCCTTAAATCTTTTTTTGATTTCTCCTGGGAAATTTTATTTTGCAGCTTTAATGTTGTTCCATCTTCTGAAACCTGCTGCCGGCAAGAAAGTAAATCAGGAATGAGAGGAGTAGCGTTATCAGGATTGCTCCCCAGACTTCTCCGGGACCGGAAACCCCCCTGATCAGCAGAGGAATTTCGCCTAGAAGGGTATTGGGATAGAACCTGCCCACCGCCACCTGACTCATCAACAGGTTAAGAGCCCCACTCAGGGCATAAATTAAAGCTGTCAGCCCTCCTGCCTGCAGAGGGCTTTTTAAAATTGCCGACAGAGATAAAACAATAGTGGTGAATAAGAGCATGTAAACAATAAGGGCCAGGGTGGCCCAGAAGGCTCCCGCAAGGGACACCTGTTCCAGGAGACTCCAGGTATAGAGATATCCCACCGCGCTCATTACGGCAACTCCAACAATTACCACTGCAGCATGTAGAACCATTTTGGCATGGAGATAACTCCACCGGCTTACCGGCTTGCTCAAAATCCAGCCGGTAACACCACTTTCTTTTTCCCCAGCTACGCTGCCCATCAGAATGAAAATAAGGACCAGCAGGCCTACCGTATAAAAATCCCCCAGGATGCCTGCATAGGCTTCCACGGCCGAGGGTTCGGGAAGAAGTGAAGCATCAAACCCTTCAGCAAACATCTCCAGTATTTCATTCATATACTTGGTGGAGGGAGGATTAAGCAGGGCAAAAAACAATAAAAGGAGTAAAAACGCCGGGTAGCGAAAGCTCCGCCAGTTCCACTTGAACTCTTTCATTAATAAATCCTTCAACTTCCTTCACCCCCCGGGCCATTATTCTGCAGAACCCGGAAAAAAACCTCTTCCAGGTCGGCCTGACGATGCTTGAATTCCATGACCAGGATATTATTATTTATCAATAGAGGCAGCACATTTTCAGCCAGCTCGCCCATTGCTCCAGGTTGAGAGGTTAATAATAAACTGCCTTCCCTCTCTTCAACTTTCCTGATCCAATATCGCTCCCTGAGGAGTTCTCGGGCTTTTTCCTGCTGTTGGGGGGCAACCTTTACAATATACTGCTCAATGGCAAAGCTCTGGAGCAGTTCTTTTATGGTGGTTTCCATCATCTTGACCCCCTGGTGAATAATGGTTGCGTGGCTGCAAACCCGTTCCACATCGTCCAGAATGTGACTGGAAAAGAAAACTGTGGATCTGCCTTTGAGACCTGCAATGAGATCCAGGACCCGCCGGCGGCCTTCGGGATCAAGAGCAGAAACCGGCTCATCCAGAATAAGTAAATCGGGCTCAACCAGGAAAACCGCTGCCAGTCCCAGGCGTTGCTTCATCCCCCGGGAATAGGAGCTGATTTTGCGTCGGGCCGCATCCTCCAGTTGAAACTCAGAAATAAGCTCTTCTAACCTGGGGGCATACTGCTCGGCATCTTTATTATATAGGCCGACTACCAGCTGCAGCAATTCCCTGCCGTTAAGCCCGGCGGGAAAAACAGGATCCTGGGGTAGATAACCCACCCGGTGCAAAAAATTATTCTCGGTTCCAAACCGAACTTCCTCCCCCAGGACTTTCAAGCGACCACTGCTGGCAGCAATCAAACCCAGGATAATTTTAATAGTTGTGGTTTTTCCCGCGCCGTTAGGGCCAAGAAAACCATAAATACTACCCGCTGGAACTTTAAAATCTATACCCTTCAAGGCTTTGTGACTGGGAAAAGCTTTTTCCAGGCCCGCAGCCTCAATTACATGTTCCATCAACCCTATTCCTCCCCCCGACCTAAAATAAAGTAGAGTACCGGACCTATAATACTGACCAGCACAATTATCACTGTCCAGATACCCAGGCTCAAAGTTTTAACAGTTTTACGCCGATAAAGATCTATCAGTCCAGCCACCATTAATGCCAGCTGCAGAACTATTACGGGCCAGAAAGCCAGGATAGCCTCCATAAAATCCATATTTCCCATCTCCTTCCCCGTAAAAAATTATTTAACTCCCTGCTGATCAGAGGAATGCCCGCATTACAATCCTCTCCTATAACCAATCATTCCCTTATTGCCCTGCCCCCGGACGATTCCAGAAAAAATAAATACCAATGGGCTCCGAACCCAAAACCATAATCAATGCCAGTCATCAACTCCTTAACTCCAATTTTTCCCGGCCCATTCCAACATCACCTTTAATCGGTTCCTACCCTTTCCCGTTCAAGCAGGCTCTGGCTTGGCTGATGGCAAAAATTCTGTTTCCCATCCCGGGGCTCATGATCCCCAAAACAATCAACGAGAAATTTTGGGGAATATTCCCCCGGGTAGTTTTGCAGCCTCTTAATCATCCGCCACCCCTGAGGTTCAGGTCGGCTGTCCCCTTCGGAGAACCTTTTTTCCTGATCCCCCTTCATTACAGGTGCCCAACTCCCCTGAATTTCTTCTTCCAGCTTATTTTCTGTTCCCCCCCCCTACCACCCCGTTATTTTCTCCCCCGGGCCATCAGGCGGGCCTGGGGCAATCGGCGCAGCCAGAAAGCCGCTCCTGGTGCTAAAAGAGCTCCCAGCCCCAGGACCATAAAAGCCGGAAACCAGTTTTGAGCCAGGACCGGTTCCGCAATTCCCCTATTGGTCAATTCCAGCACCTGCCCAAAGATCAGGGGAGCCAGGATAGTTGCGGAAAAACCGAGAGCATTTTGCACCCCCAGGGCTGTGCCCCTGATTGTGGGAGCAGTCATTTCGGTTAACCCCGCGGAAAAACTCGGGGAATCTGCAATGACCCAGAATCCGACCCAGATACCTACCAGCACAATTAAAGTCAGGGACTGACCGTAAAAAAAACCCAAAATCAGCTGTCCCAGGATACTGCAGGAGGCACAAATCAAAATTGTTTTACTGCGGCCCCACCTATCCCCCAGCCAGCCCAGGAGCCATACAGCAGGAACTCCTGCAGCTATTATCAGTCCGGCCAGGCGCCCTCCTAAAACAGAAGCTGCCGTCCGGGAATAATCCAGGGCCAGGAGGCAGGATTCAACAAAAATTCCGATCCAGCCCCAGAAGGCATAGAGTTCCCACATGTGGCCCATATAGGAAGCAGTAATCACTGCCGGCCCCTTATAACCTCCGGCAGGAGCAGGCTGGATATTCTCCTGCTCCGGGGGGCGGGGGTGGCCAGAGCTCTTGTCCCTTGCTGGGGCCCGGGGAAGGAAAAACCACCCCAGGCCTGCCGCCAGCACAGCGGGCACCGAGGTTAATAATACTGCTCCCCGCCAGCCCAGGGCCGGGGCCAGGCTGGAGGTGATAAAATAGCTCCCGGCATAGGAAAGGGTCAATGCAGCAATAAATGAACCCAGAACTCCCCCCCGTTCTCCCGGATCAAACCAACGGGACAGGAGAGCCATACCCGGCACATAAATCCCCCCGGCAAAAACTCCAATCAAAAGGCGTAATATCAGGATTGAAGAGTAACTGGAAGCCATCAGGGCAAAGAGAATGGAAAAAAACCCGGTAAGAAAAACCGATCCCACCACAATTTGTTTTTCCCCGGTCCGGTCTCCCAACCAGCCGCAAAAAAGGACCATAACCACATAGCCCAGTTGAAAAACCGCCAGAATTGTTCCCACCTGGGCCGAGCTCAATTCAATTTCCCGGGTAATCAATCCCGCAACAGCGGAAAAATTAAACCAGGGGAGGTACCCGGTAAACATCAAAAGAAACATCGTTCTCTGGACCAGTTTTTTCCTGTTACCGGTAAACAACTCCCCTTTCCCCCCTTCCTTCCTGCAAAAAAGGCGGGTTTGCTGGACCCCAAACACCCCTTATTTCGGGACCTGCTGGGTAATACAATGGATATTCCCTCCACCCAGAATAATTTCCCGGGAAAAAACTCCCACCACTTCTCGCCGGGGGTACAGTTTCTCCATCAGTTCCAGGGCCGGCTGATCATAAGGATCAGCAAAAAGGGGAACAATAACCCCACCCCGGGGCAGATAATAATTTATATACGATGCAGGCAAACGACTTCCCCCTCTGGCCTGAATCTCCCCTAAATCCAGGCCCTTACTCTCCTCTTCAGAAACAAAAAGGGGGCCCGGTTGATGAATTTTATGAATCTTTAACTTTCTGCCCCGGGCATCAGGAGTTCTTTCCAGATATTCCAGAGCCTCCCTGGAAATCGGGTACTGGGGGTCCTCTTCATCGTCAGTCCAGTGCAACAGGATCTCCCCGGGCCGGACAAAGCAGGCCATATTATCCACGTGCCCGTCGGTCGAATCCTTATAAACACCTCTCTTCAACCACAGGATTTTTTCTACACCCAGGTACTGTCTCAACAATTCTTCTATTTTTTCCCGGGTTAGTTCCGGGTTGCGGTTGGGGTTTAAAAGACATTCTTCTGTGGTCAAGCAGGTCCCCTCCCCATCCACGTGAATGGAGCCTCCCTCCAGGATAAGGGGGGCAGGATAAATATCTACGCCCTCAATTTGAGCAACTTTTTCCGCAATTAACTGATCCTGATCCCAGGGGAAATAGGCTCCACCCTTTAAACCCCCATAAGCGTTGAATTTCCAGTCCACTGCCCGCAGCACATTCCCGTTTTTTACGAAGGAAGGCCCGGTATCCCTTATCCAGGCATCATTACAGGACAGTTCCACCACTCGAACCGTTTCGGGAAGCAAATGGCGGGCATTTTCGTACTGCTGCCGGGAAACACCAACAGTTATAGGTTCAAAACGACTGATTTCCCGGGCTACCCGGGCAAAGGCTTCCTGGGCCGGTTTGGCTCCCAGTCTCCAGTTATCCGGCCTTTCCGGCCACAGCATCCAGCAGCCCCGGTGTTCTGAGAATTCCCCGGGCATATAAAAACCATCAGCCTGGGGTGTCGAAGATAGTTTTTTTACCAAGCCCTATTCCTCCTTTATCTTAACTATACCTGTATTCGCCATTATGAAAATTTCCCCTGTCTGGAAAAACCAGAGTACAAAAAAAAACCGGGACTGCTCCCGGATATATCAGGTTATTATTTTCCCTGCTTTAACCTTTTCAGCTTCTTCCCGCCAGCGGGCAGCAATCTGATCCAGATGACTGGCAATTTCGCCGTTAATCAAATTTTCTGCATCTGCGTGGGTGGGATGAGCTCCACTTTCTTTAACAACCTCTCGTAGAACATGGGGATGGTCAATTATGGGACAGGGCATCAGGTAATTTTTGCTGTAGGGATGCCTTTTCTGCATGGCTTTAAAAAGCGGGTTTTGCAGGGCTTCTTCCAGGCTTTTTTCCCGAATATTATCCGTTGCAAAATGGGCAAAGGCACAGGGTTCAACATCTCCTGAAGCATTAATATGGAAAAAGAGACGGCCGCCAGCTATACAGCCTTGGGTGGCTTCTCCATCATTCCAGAAATCAGCTATCAAAACCGGCTTTTCACTGCGTAAGCGGGCAACCCGATCAATTAAATCCCGGCGCTGTTCTGCACTTAACATCAGGCTGGTATCCGCATTTCGCCCCACGGGAACATAATGGAAGCTCCACATATAAACTGCTCCCTGTTCAACCAGCCAGTCCACAAACTCGTCACTAAAAATATTATCCAGATTGGAGCTGGTAACGGTTACTGAGGTGCCAAAGTAAATTCCATTGTCACGCATTAACTCCATGGCTTTCATTACTTTCTGGAAAGTTCCCGGCCCCCGGCGGGCGTCGGTTTCTTCTTCTCCACCTTCCAGGCTGAAAGCAGGAGATATGTTAGCCATTTCACCCATGCGGCGGGCTGTTTCTTCATCTATCAAAGTTCCGTTGGTATAAGCCATAAATGCCATATCCTGGTGTTTTTCCAGAACATCCAGCAGATGAGGATAGGCAAAGGGCTCACCACCGGATAAAACAATCCAGTATATTCCCAATTCTTTTGCTTCGCGCAAAATCCGATCAAAAAGCTCGGGTTCTAAACTATCCGCCTGCCTGTATTCACCTGCCCAGCAACCGGGGCAATTCAAATTACAGGCTGCAGTAGGGTCGACCAGAATAAGGGAGGGAACTGAAACCCCGAGTTCTTCAGCTTTCGCCACCCGAATACGCTGCCCCTCCAGCATGCTATTTCCAACCCAATTAATCATAAAGCGGGAAATCATGCGGGGATTCTTGGAGAGACGACGTGCCTGTTCTTGAATTTGCTTATTATCCCGGAAATGTTCCCGTAGCTGCTGGACCTTCCTTTTCTGTTCCCTGTCAAAAGCAAGTCTTTCCGCAAAATCAAGTAAAACCAGAAGGTTTTTATCCGGGTCCCGGGCCAGGTAATGAACTGCTTTATCCAGGGCCAGTTCTCGGGCGGCTCGTTTTACCTTTAAATAAGCCATCTAACTCCCTCCTTAAATATAGATAAGCCTTTTCCCCCACGGCATACCAGGACTTATGATAATTTTTTGTTTTGCGGACCAACTATTTTCTCAGAAAAGACGTCCTCTCCATCCTCCATCTTATAAATTAAATTGTTTTTTCCAGAAATCAATTTCCGGCCTGAATAAGAAGGCCCCTGCAAATGAATCAGGGTCAGGCCATTCAGACAATATTGCCAATTACCAGTTTTTCCTAACTTAATTCTACTAAATTTTTCTTTTATCGTCAAATTAAAACCCCAGTCCTTCTTATGGTCGGGGACTTTTCTCCCACGCCTCTCCCCTGTTCTGGAGTTCATCCCGGGGAGTCCGGGCTACAGGCTCCAATAATTCTCTCTGTAATAATTGGCTCAGCTGATTAAATCCCTCTTTTTCCAGGGAATAATATCCCCACCGCCCTTCCCGGCGAACCTGGAGAAAACCGGCCTGCCTTAATATCCGGAGATGGTGGGAAATGGCGGCCTGGGAAAGATCCAATTCCTCCATTAATTCACATACACACCTTTCCCCGCGGGTCAATAGTCGGATAATTTTCAAACGGACCTTTTCCCCCAGGACCCAGCACAAATCCGCCAATCGTTCCATAGCAACCTCCAATAAAAGGTTTTCGATATTACCATATTCCAACTTATCATTATATTTCCCCGCGATTAAGTTGCTTTCAGGGCAATTCCTCTTAACAGGAAAGAAGGAAGAAGGCAGAGTTACCCTCAGGGGAAAAGAAATTACCCGGCATTTCCTAAAGGGCATCTCCTTCATCCTGTACCTGTTCTCCTGGTCATTTTAGATTTTTATGGTCAGGTCAGATTTAAAGCATCTCAAAAGAAGCTGACAGTCCACATCTTCAATACCGTCGATAACATAGACCTCTTCCTGGAGAAACCTGTTAAGCTTTTCAGTGCTTTCCAGGAAGGCATGGGCCTGAACTGCAGCCGAGCCAGTTTTTTGATAGATGGTTTTTATCGCTTCTTTTTCCTGTAGTTGTTTTATTACTTCTTGAATTTTATCCGGCTGAACTTCTATTTCCAGAAAAGCCGGAACAGGATACCCCACCTTAGAAGCATTAACCACGGTGGTAAACTGACAGATTATTCCATCCTTGATCATATTGCTGATCCTCTCGCGAACGGCTACCCGGGAAAGGTGTATTTTCCGGGCCAGTTCAGCATAGGACATCCGGCTATCTTCGGTAAGATATTCCAAAATTTTTCGGTTAACCTCATCCAAACCCTGATAACGCAAGGCTAATCCCCCCTTATTACAGAGTCCATTTTGTGAGCAAAGTACAGGGCAGGTAGTTTGCCTACCCCGGTCCAAAAAAATCTTCCAGGTTCAGTTCCTTTAGCCTCTCGAGACGAGGTTTCCCAGTTACAACATCCCAGCCCATAAATTCATACCTTAACTTTACTGCTTCTTTAAATTCCTGGGGATCAATACCTCCCTTCCCCGCAAGGGGGCCATCCTTAAAGTCGGTAAAAAACCTTGGCGGCAGACAATCATCGGCAGGGGAAAATCCTTCCCGCAGATTAAAGAGACGGGCCAGGTGGATCGTTCTTTCTGCAGCTTTCATTAATTCCCACAGGGTTACCGACCACCCGGTAACAGCCCGGATTAAATCAATCATCATTTCCACCGGAATAGGTCCCCGGGGCACAAAACCAAAGGTACACATGCCCAGCATGTCCACAAGGCTCCAGTACAGATCCATGTAGTAAAACAGTCTGACCTTTTCCGGACCAAGGCTGAGGGGGTCTACGGGCTGGAAAATACCCAGGCCCGAAGCCTCTGTAATGCCTGGACTATCAGAAGTGGCAAAGGAAAAATCATGGACTGCGACCAGGTGATCCGCCCCATAATCCGATAGCGCATACTGGAGGGCAACCCCGGTTTTTACCCGGGGATCATGCATGGGCACCTCCTGCCCTTTTACCTGGAGCAAAAAATCTTCATTTTCCAGTCCCAGGGAGCGAGCCAGGCGAAGACTGCCCTCCGCCATCTTATCTCCGATCCCTTCCCGGTGAGCTACCTTTTCAATCAAAGGTAGCAGAACTTCTCCCCTTCCAAAACGAACTTCCAGGCCATCACAGTCTTCGGTTCCCAGAAATCCCCTTTCCACCGCCTCCATTAACCAGCCCACGGTCATCCCCAGGGAAATGGTGTCCAGGGCATAGCGGTTACACAGTTCATTGGCTTTGGCCAGGAGATAGGGATCGGCAATTTCCAGGACAGAACCCAGGGCGGCCACCGTTTCATACTCAGGGCCGCCAAAACGGGGATCCACCGTGTATTGTTCATTATCAACCCGGGCCCGGCGCTTGCACCGGATGGGGCAGGCAAAGCAGCTTTTGGGTTCAATATATATGGTTTCATGGAGGTTTTCCGGGGAGATTTCTTCCCCGCCCCAGAAAGTCCCCCGGGTCCAGTTGCGGGTGGGCAGGGCTCCCATTTCTTGAAAAGATCGGACCAGGGGCAGGGTGCCGTGCCGCCGCAGGGTGGCTCCCTGGGGTTTTTGCAATCCTTCCTTTGCCGTCCAGGCATTAATTGACCGGATCCGTTCCGGATCCGCAACCCTTATTTCCTCTGTTCCGCGGACTGCAATTGCTTTCAAATTTTTGGAGCCCATTACGGCCCCCAGGCCGTTGCGCCCATTAAAGTGAGCCAGTTCATTTACTATCCCGGCATAGCGAACCAGGTTTTCCCCGGCCGGCCCTATCTGAAGAACTCTGACCCGCTGATCATCCAGCTCCTGCCGCAGACTATCCTGGGCAGAACCGGTTTCCAGTCCCCACAGGTGGCCCGCCTCTCGAATTTCCACCTGTCCATCACGAATAAGAATATATACCGGGTGGGAGGCCCGTCCCTGGATAAATATGGCTCCAAAACCGGCCTTCTTTAATTCTGGAGCCCAAAAGCCTCCGGCCTCACTTTCCCCGAAGGATCCAGTTAAAGGAGATTTGCTGCAGACAATCACCCGGGGCATAGCCGGCCCCCGGGCCCCGGAAATCACACTGGTGGTGACAGCCAGGATATTATCCGGGCTCAGGGCATCAGTCCCCGGTTCCAGGTTTTGCAGAAGATAGGGCAGAGCCCACCCTCTCCCTCCGGGGAAAGAGCGGAGAAAGGTTTCCTCCGGTTCTTTACTGCTAATGGTCTTACTGGAAAGATCAATATATAAAAAGCGGTTCTGCTGGGAAAGCATAAATGTCAGCCTCCTACCGGAAGATGGATTATGGTAATCTCATCACCATCCTTGAGCTCAACCGTGCGGCTTTTTATTTCTCCATTAACCATTATGGTATAATAGCCAGCCCCTTCAGCCAGGGGAAGTTCATCCAGTAATTCCAGGAGCCTGCTGCCCGGGGGCAAAAAAATCTTTTCCGGTAATCTATCTGGGTCTCCTCGCTTATCCTTTAGCCATATTTTCAGGTTTTCCTCCCCCATTTTTTCCGCCCCTGAACTCATCAGGTAAAACTCCTTTCGATTCAAAAAATTCTTGTTTAACTATCTTATTCCTGCAAAAAAATTAAAAAAAGGGGATTTTACATATAAAGGTAAGGGAAATTTCCGTTTTCCATTCCCAATTGATTAATCCTCATCCCTCATGTCAATCAGGATTTTTAGGATGCCCCGCTGTCCGGCCTGCTCCAGGGCCTCTTCACCCAAAGACAGGGGGTAAATCTCATCCACCAGCTCTTCCAGGCCCAGACTCCTTCGGTTTATCAGGTCCAGGGCCGGGGCCAGGGGCCCGCAACGAGAACCAACCAGGTTAATTTCCCTGCGAACCAGTTCAGCCATCTTTATTTCAGTATTCCCGGCAATAGAACTCTTCAGGATAATCGTTCCCCGGGACCGGATTATTTTCAGAGCCTGTTCCAGGCCTCTGGAGCTACCGGTGCATTCTATCACAAAATCTACCTGCCCCTTGAATTCCTCGGCAATCATGGTTTCTATCCCCTGATTTTCTGCCCGCTCCATCTTTTGAGGGTGATGCCCCAGCAGGAGGGGCCTCCATCCGGTTTTTGCCAGGACCAGGGCCGTCAAAAGACCCAATCTCCCATCTCCCAGAACGGCCACTCTGCTGGACAATGGAATATGCACCTGTTCTGTGATCTGTAAAGCGGCGGCTACAGGTTCGGTAAAAACCGCCTCCTGATCACTGATCCCCCGGGGAACGCAATGCAGGTTGTTCCGGGGTACAGCAACGAAAGGGGCAAAAACCCCCGCCTTATGGACAATTCCCAGCACCTTTCTCCCCGGGCAGTGGTTTTTGAGCCCTTTTTTACACCAGCAGCAATCTCCACAGCCAATATTAATATCTGCCACAACCCGGTGCCCGGTAAGTTCGTCCCGAGGGTCCTCTACAACGGTCCCCACAAATTCATGGCCCAACACTCCGGAAAAAGGTATATATCCCCTGATCATCTCCAGGTCTGTTCCACAGACTCCAGCCAGAGCAACCCTGATTAAAACCTCTCCCCCCTCAATTCGGGGCCGGGGAATCTCCTGTAATGAAACTTTTCCCTGCTCTAAGATAAGGGCCTTAACTAAAATCACCTCCCGGGGCGATTCGACGTAGACCTTCCCCCAGGGGTGGGCGAACTATACCCTTTTCAGTTATGATCCCGGTTATATCGGCAGCGGGGGTGACATCGAAGGCGGGATTATAAACTGTGATACCCTCCGGGGCAATTGGTTTCTCTTCCCAGTGGGTAATCTCCCTGGAATCCCGTTCTTCAATTTCAATTTCTTCCCCGGTTTTAAGATCATAATCTACGGTGGACAGGGGAGCAGCAATATAGAACGGGATCTGGAATCTGGAGGCCAGTTGAGACAGCATGAAAGTCCCTATCTTGTTGGCGGTATCTCCATTGGCAGCTATCCGATCAGCTCCCACGATAACAACATCTACCTTCCCTGCTCTCATCAGAACAGCAGCCGCGCTGTCCACGATCAGGGTCGCGGGGATCCCTTCCTCTAATAATTCAAATGCATTCAGTCGAGCTCCCTGCATCCGGGGCCGGGTTTCATCCACAAATACTTCTATCTCTTTACCCCGGGCCTGAGCAGACCTGATTACCCCCAGGGCAGTACCATAACCTGCTGTAGCCAGGGCTCCTGTATTGCAATGGGTTAACACTCCTGCCTTTTGAGGAATTATTTCCTGGCCCCATTCTCCCAGCTTTTTATTTATTTCCACGTCTTCATCAACAATTTTTCGGGCTTCATCCAGTAAAATGGCCAGGAGTTGAGGTCGATCCAGTTCCCGATTTTCCTGCAAAATTCGCTCCATTTTCTTTATGCCCCAGAGCAAATTAACCGCGGTAGGACGGGCCCGGGCCAGTTCTTCCCTGGCGTTTTGCATACCCTCCCAGAATTTTTCAGCACTGCAGTCCTGCAGTTTCAGGGCCGCCAGATAAAACCCAAAGGCCGCTGCCGCCCCTATAGCAGGGGCGCCCCGGACCACCATTTCTTTAATTGCAAAAATTACCTCCTGATAATCAGACGCCTGATAATAGTTGATTTCTCCAGGTATTTGCCGCTGATCAATCAATTTAAGGCAATCTTCCTCCAGAATCATGGTTGGCCACTTCAAAAAAATCCCCCCTCTTTGGTTCCCTATATTATATTTTCGGCAAGTCCCCCCGGTCCCCTTTTTGCCTTACAAAAAACTACCCGACAAGAAAAAAGGTCGGGTAGGGATAAACAAAATTATATGACTATTTCTCTGGAACTACTTCCCCTTTCGCTTTCCTTCAAGGCGGGATAATTCCTGTTGATTTAGTTAAAGCCCTCCCATTTTTAAAAGTTCAGCCGGGACGGGTTGAGGTCCACCACCCTAAGCAATGGCCTGTCCCCCACCTTCAATAAGCGGCTTTGCCCCAACCTTAAGGAAACCCTGAAACATATTTACCTATCCTTCATTTCCTGCTCCTCTACTGGTTCAGATTTTTGGGGAGAATAGGGTCAAAAAATCCCAGCATAGAGTTGCCTCTAAAGAATCCTTCCCAGCGGATTTTTTCTCCAACTCAATCCGGAAAGGACTCCTGACAGCAATTACGGCCCTTAAAATTGGCAGCAACCCATCCCTTGATGGCCTGACATTTCATGTTTTGCCAGTTTCCAAAAGAAGTGTGGAGTCGAACATAATTATCCCACTGCTCCGAGCCAACTTTCCTTTCCGATGACAGCTCCCCTAACCGGGAATAACCCCACAGAAAATGATCAATACTGGAAAAGCGGGTATAGGTCTTCATAAAATCTTCCGAAAAAAAATCTTCCAGGTGAAATTCCTGGCCGAGAGCAGAAAGGTTTAACAGGGACAAAACCCGGAGAATATTATCTTTGCCTCCTTTTCCAACCATTTGAGCCCGCAAACAAAATCCCCTCCTCATACAGTATTGCCATTTATTTCTATAAATAATAATTTTTCCCTTTATCTGTTTTAAGGAGAAAAGATTTATTTTAGGGGAATTTTGCGGTTATTCCTTTTTAGTCCAGGATTACACCTACCGGGCAATGATCTGAACCCATAACTTCCGGTAATATAAAGGCTTCCTGGAGGTTTTGCTCCAGATTATCACTGATAATAACATAATCAATTCTCCAGCCCACATTCCTCTCCCGGGCTCGAGTTTTAAGATCCCACCAGGAATAATTACCCCCTTCCTTATTGAAAACTCGAAAAGTATCGATAAAACCAGCTTCCAGTAGACGATCAATCCATTCCCTTTCCTGGGGCAGAAAACCCGAAGTGTTTTCATTTTCCCTGGGCCGGGCCAGGTCTATCTCCCGGTGGGCAGTATTAACATCGCCACAAATTATTATCTTTTCCCCCTGCTGATAATATTCCCTGACCTTCTGCAAAAATGATTCATAAAAATCCATTTTGTACTGCAGCCGGGCCCGGGAAGCTTTTCCATTGGGAAAGTAAATATTAAAAAGGATAAAGTCCGGATAGCGGGCAAAAAGAACCCGCCCTTCATCATCAAAACGTTCATCTCCAAAGCTGAATTCTACCTGAACAGGTTTTTCCCGGGAGTAAAGGGCTACCCCACTGTAACCCTTGCGTTGAGCCTGGGAAAAATAGGAGTGATAACCGGGGATATTTTTTACCCGATCACTTAACTGCTCCTCCCAGGCCCGGGTTTCCTGTAAACAGATGAGATCGGCCTCATTATTATAAAACCAGTCCAGATGTCCTTTTTTTTCAATTGCCCGCAGGCCGTTTACATTCCATGATATCAGTTGCATTGCCCAACTCCTTTCGCAATTCTTTCTTTTTTCACCTTCAACTGGGCTGCTTCCTTAATTCCGGAGCAAGCCCTGAAAACCTGGCCAGGATTTTTCTTTTACAAAAATTCAAAATCCACAGGATCACCACTGAACTCTGATACAATAGGGTAAAGAACCTGGACAGGTAACAGCTTTTCAGAATTTTGGATGCTTTTATCCCTGTGGGGAAAACCCTTTAAACCATAATCTAACTTTGATACCTTCCCTGTATTTGTTCTGGGAAAACCTGGATTCCCCTTCCCTGATGTTTCTACTAAAATTCTATTTCTGAGTTCTCCTCTATAATTCGGGCAGCTGCGGATAAACTATCAGCCTGATATTTAACCTCCTCCCTGCTTTTTTTATGAACAAGAATTGCTGGAATCCCTGATTGATTGGCCCCTTTTATGTCCGCTTTTATATTATCCCCAACCATCCATGCTTGGGAGGGATGATTTGCTTTCAAAAGTGCTATTCGAAAAATTTCCGGGTGGGGCTTTTCAAAGCCTGCCTCAGCAGAAGAAATGCAACCGGTAAGATAGCTTTCCAATCCCAGCCCCCTTATAATCTGATGCAACTCTGGAACATGATTGGAAAGAATAACATGTTTCCAGTTTTGTTTTTCCAGTCGCCTTAAAGTTTTAATGGTATCATCATAAAGTCTAAAACTCTGGGGCTCAACATAAGAAATGCGAGCAAGCCCAGCTAATTTTTCCGCTTTATCCTGACTGATCCCCAGCCCCGTATAAGCCTCAATGAATATTTCTTTTATCGCCGCCCACCATTTTTCTGCAGTAGATAAATGCAAATGACTCTTTTCCGGATTATGCCAGGGAAATCCCCTGCTTAAATATGGTTTAAAATCATCTCTTCTAAAACTATGCTCTATTCCTTCTTTCTCCAGCGCCTCCAGAAGAGCTCCACTCCAACCTCCTTCTCGATAAGCTAGAGTTCCATCAAAGTCCCAAAAAATGGTATTATTCTCACCCAATTTTTATCCCCCCAGGAAGATTGCACAAATATTCCACAGTTTTTTATTTGACTCTTCCTCCAACTCTGTTCTTTTTCTCTATTGCCGAAAATAATGAATTTTTTCCATTTTCTCTCTCCCGAGAAAATTCCCTTCGGGTCGCTCTCCATCCTAAATGTCCCGGATCACAGATTTAAGGAGAAAAATTACTGACCAGTCTTTTTACTTCTCCCAGATTTTTTACCCGATGTTTTAATCCCGGATAATAATCATTTTGATCTAACAGGACAGAATGTAATCCCTGCTGCCGGGGCCCCCAATAATCACAGTCATAATTATCACCCACAAAAACCACTTCTTCAGGTGAGACCCCTGCCTGTTGCAGTGCCTTTTGATAAATCAAGGGATGAGGCTTACTCCACCCCACCCCGATTGAAGTTATAATAAAATCGAAATATTTATCCAGATCAAAATAACGGAGAAGTTCCTCCACTCCACCGGAAATTTTGAAGTTAGAAACCACACCCAGGTTAAAATTTTGCCCCAGTTGCTGCAGGATAGCTGGCAAATGCCTATCAATATAGCAGTTGGCTCGGTAGTTCTCCCAGTAATTTTGGAAAAGGGTCCGGATAATCCCTTTCTTTTCTGACTCCCCGATCCCGGGAACCCGGTCTACCATCCAGGCCAATCTTTCCCGCAGTTCATATTCCTGCAGAGGTTGATATTTTTCCTTTAACTCAGCCATAGCCTTTTCAAATTCCCGGGCAAATTCCCCGGAACCCTTCCAGTACTTCTCCTGCCCGGAACCGACATAAGCCCATTCTGAGTACTTTTTTGCATCCGGAATAATTTTAACCTCAATTACTGTTTCCATGCAGTCAAAAAAAATCCATTTGATATTAGCCAATCCTCTTTACCTCCCGCTACCATATGTTAGCCCTCTCACTTCAAAGTTATATCATCCTTTATATTGTCCAGGGTAGCCGGCCCGATCCCCTGAACATTTTCTAATTCCTGAATGTTATTAAAGGGGCCGTGCTTTTCCCGGTATTCAATAATCCTTTCAGCCAGGACCGGGCCAATTCCATGAAGTTTTTGTAATTCATCCTCAGTCGCAGTATTAATATTAATCTTAGCAATCTCTGCGGGTTGTTTTTCTTCTACTTCTTGTTCGGTTTCAACCCAGTAATCAGAACCATCACTCCCTATCACCACAGTTCCCGCCTGATCATTACGATAGACCTCAATTTCATGCTTTTCCAGCAATTGTAAAACCTCAGCCCGGGGATGACCGAAACGATTATCCTCTCCAACCTGAATTACTGCTACTTCGGGGCCCACCTCCTCCAGGAAAAAAGGATTGGTTGAAGTTCGACTTCCATGATGCCCCACCTTGAGAATAGTAGCAGAGACCGGGAGGCCTGATTCAATAATTTCCCTCTCGGCCCTTTTTTCAGCATCTCCGGTGAAAAGGAACGATATTTCCCCGAATTCCAGGCGCAAAACAATCGAAGCATCATTCAGGCTATAATCCTCAATATTAGGGCCCGGATGCAAAACCTTAAACTCCAGATTGGCCACGGTCAGAACCTCCCCCCTGCGGGGGGTGGCATAGGGAATACCCTTGCGGTCAATTAACAGAAGATATTCTTCAAAGGTCCGGGTAGTATGGATCCTGCCACTGTCATAAATTTTCTCTACCGGGAAATTATTAATTACCGCTGGCAGGCCCCCGATATGATCGGCATGGGGATGAGTGGAAACAATTGCCTCCAGTTTTTCTACCCCCTGAGCCTCGAGATAGGAAATCAGTCTTTCTCCAACCCAATCCCAACGATCTCCACCATCAATGAGAACATTGCCCTCCGGGCCCTGAATTAAAATTGCATCCCCCTGCCCTACATCAATAAAGTGCACCAGTATTTCCTCTGCAGCCAGAGAACCCGAAAAAAGAAAAGTTAGGATTAAAAGAAATAGAAGTATAACTCCCCAACGCCTCATACCAATCTCCCCCTCCTTTAATCCTGAAATTTTGTCATTCACTTTGGCCCAACCCAATTTTTCAGTTATCGATTAAATTCTACTTTTTTCCCTTTTTTCCCCTTCACTTCCAAAAAATTTCCCAGAAAGGGACTGGGAAAAAACCAAAAATAACAATCCCTGTCGGATTGGACTGCCCTGTTTAAAGGGAAAAAGTTCCCTCGCGAGATATGTAACGTTCAAACCAAAACCCTTTACTTTTTTGTACTGTAAGTGTAAAATAATTGCGAGGTGTTTAAATTGATTTTTCGCAAGGCTTCGCCACCTGAAACAGAAGAATAATAAATCTCGCGAAGATGTTGCCAATGCTTTTTGGTTTCCTACCACTCAATTGCAAAATATGAAACCGGAAAAAGATTACCTGAAATTAAGAAGCTTAAAAAATAAGCTAATTCTTTTGGTCTCAGTGTGGATTATATCCTTGTTGGGGTCCATTTAATAACAACAGCAACCCCAACATGACCAGAAAAACTATCCTCAAGATCACAAACGCAGTTAGGGATTATTCGGAGCTCCTTGAGTTATGAACCCAATTATCCAAAAGGGATGATCTCCAGCTCCTTTTTAAACAAACCAAGGAGCTTCCCCCATCATCAATAAAAAAAAAATATCTGTATAAAAAACCAATCGAAGATGAAGAACACAAACGGTAAAATAGTTAAGGCACCCTACCCAGTTTTACCACTAAAAATTAAGGAGGGGCCTTTTTGATTTTCCGGTTAAAAAATATTGATGCCCACGAAAAAACTACTGTAACACCCACAGAATTTTGGGGTTTTACATATCGGACAACTATTTATAACTATGGTTGTCATTATAAGCGAAAGCTGATCCCCAAAAGCTGCGCTTGATGTTTTGGCCCACGAATTATCCCATGTAAAGGAACACTGCGAAGGGCTTACGGCCATAAATGTTGATGGGGAATGTACGTTTAAAAAGCTTTATCTCCGGTGGAGGGATAGGAATATTTTTAATTTAATTTTAAAATAGTGGGAAGTGATAGAAGCACCGTAAGCCTTTTTTGTATGGATTTAATGGTATTTACAATGGTCCTATTGAATTAATCCGGCAGCAAGGGGTGGCTTAGGAATAATTATAGAGGAAGCATTAACTCTTGAAGATATAAAACCGGAATAAACTACATTTTAAGGAGGGCGAATAATGCCTTATATTTTTTGCGAACCGATATGTTTTAAACGAAGAGAGATCTCTTATGTCTTCTAAAAAAGAACCCCAATATGTAGGTATGGGCTTAAGTTTAGGAGCAGGACTAGGGATTGTGTTTAGCCTTTTAGCAGACTGGAATCTTGGCTTAGGGATTGCTCTCGGTGCATCTTTGGGTTTAACCGTTGGAGCGATACTTGATACCAGGAAATGAAACCAGGGATTTATGGCAAGGTTGTATTTTTAAAAAGGATGAGGTTTTCCTGGCACGGAGGCCTTGGGTATTAAAGCTTGATCGGAGGGCGGATTATGCTAAGCTTTCCATAATCCTCCCTGAGGCACGCCTTGATTACATGGTTCCCACTTGTCACCTTCCATAATCCCAGCTTTCAGGAACCTTACCATCATTCTCTTTATCCTCCGGTCTTCCTTCCTCGAGTTTGGCACCACCAGTGGCAAACTCGAGTTAGCAAGCTCCCGGTTAAAGCAAACCAATTTTGACAAATGGAAAAATACAAATTTTTTTTCCAAGGGTGCTAAATCCAATTTACATCCCTAATGCCCGGAACATTATTTTAGTCGGCTCTACCGGGGCAGGAAAATCATATATTGCTCCGGCGTTGGACCAAGCTACCTGCAGACGATAACTCTCCACCAGGTATGCCCATTTACCAGACCTTCTGGATGAGCTTTAAATGGCCAGGACAAAAAGCTTATAGGCTTTTCGCCGTCTGCGTAAACAGCTCGTATCCGTTAAGCTTCTAATAATTGATGAATGGCTGATGTTCCCCATTAATGGATGAAGAAACACAACTTCTCCTCTGGATTATTGATCAACGTCACAACAGTCAGGCAACGATCATTAACTCACAGTACGAACCAGCAGAATGGATTGCTCAAATACCAATTCCAGTTGCAGCAGAAGCTATTACAGACTGACTGTCCGCTCAAGCATACAGGATTATCATTAAGGCAACAAATCAATGCGACCACAAGAATAGCCATTTTCGGGGGTGGCTCTCACTCAGCACACTGATGGTCTCAAAAGTCCGCGCCGGTGGCTTTAGGACTCGGCGGAGGTTGCTCTATAAAAACGCGTTTTGCAAAAGAGTAGGCCACTCCTCAATTTCCACCCTTTTGGATATTTACGCTCACACTTTCCCAGGGTCTCAAAAAGGAATCGTAGTTATAGTTTCAGAGGAAATTAAAAAAAATGGCGGTAAAATGTCGGTAAAAACTCCAAAAATAGATAACCGGGAATAACAAAAGCCCCTGGCCGAAAAGCCGGGGGCTCTTTATTTGCAACACTTGGCGGGAGCATGTGGGAATCGAACCCACCGCCGATCAACTGACCGGCCATTGGATTTGAAGTCCAAGGGAGACACCAGTCCTCCAACTGCTCCCAGAAATAGATTATTACTTTTTTCAGCTGCTGTCAACCTCTATTGATATTTTTTCCAGGTCAGCAACAGCCTTTTTTAATTTTTCTTCCAGATCCAGCCCCTTTTCTATCTCTTCAATATCCTTAAGCCGGGGTCGGGTTACCGGATGACTGGGAACAAAAACCTGGCAGCAATCTTCATGGGGCTGAATTGATATATCATAGGTTCCAATATCCTGGGCCATTTTTATAATGTCCTGTTTGTCCAGTCCGATAAGGGGCTTCAGGACAGGACTGTTGGCCAGAACTCCTGTTGAATGGAGGCTCTCGATGGTCTGACTGGCCACCTGACCCAGGCTCTCCCCGGTTATTAAACACTTCCCTCTTTCCCGTGCGGCCACCATATTACCCAGCCTGATCATCATGCGGCGCATTAAAATTGTCAAAAAATCACCGGGGACCTTTTGGATTAATTCTTCCTGGATGGGAGTAAAATTTATATTATACAGGGGATATTTTAGGCCCCAGCCCTGGAGAACTCCAACCAGGTCCTTTACCTTTTCCAGGCTGCGTTCGTTAGTATATGGGGGGCTGGAAAAGTGGAGGGGAATAACATCTATACCTCGCTTGAGCATCATCCAACCAGCTACAGGGCTATCAATACCACCAGAAACAAGAAGTATTCCGCGGCCCCCGGTTCCCACGGGCAATCCACCCGGACCCGGGTAATCGTTCAAATAGATAAAAGCTTTTTTGCGAATTTCTACCTGAACCTTTAACTGGGGTTGATGAACATCAACCTGGAGCTGGGGGAATTTCTGGAGCAGGTGGGCCCCCAGGTTTCGGCTAATTTCCATGGAGTTTAAATAAAAGGACTTATTGGCCCTTTTGGTTTCCACTTTGAACGTGGTCTTCTCCGGCAGATCTTTTTTCCCTACCATTTCTTCTGCAGCCCCACTTATTTCCTCCCAGTCCAATTCAACTTCCCGGGCCGGGGCCACTCCCACCAGGCCGAAAACCTGCTGGAGTCGGGCAATAGCTCTGTCGGGAGATTGAGCAGGATGAAAAAACAGGCGTCCGTGGGCCTGGGTTAGGTTACCCTCCCCCTGTAGAATCCGGTTAATATTTTGCCTGAGCTTCTTGATAAAAAAAGAGCGGTTGTGACCCTTTAAACCCAGCTCACCGTAGCGCAACAAAATTAAATCAGACATTCCGCATCACCTTTTTCATTTGATTAACAACCTGGATCACTTTGTCGGCAGCCACCGCAGCCTGGGAAGAGGAAATATCATCCAGAAAGCTGAACCGAATGGCACTGGAAGCAACTTCTTTTTCCAGACCCAGGGCCTGTAAAACATAGCTGATCTGGTGCCGGTGGCTGGAGCAGGCAGAACCAGATGAGGCATATATTCCTTCTCGGGACAGAGCCTGAACCAGCACCTGGGCGGGCAGCCCGGGAAAGGAAAGATTTAAAATATGGGGCACACTTTTTTCGGGGGAGGGACCAATCAGTTCTACTCCAGTAATTCCTTCCCTGATCTGCTGGAAAAATTCCTGTTTAATCCTGGTCATGGCCCGGATCTTTTTTTCTTCCGGGAGGAGTGTTGCGGCAACACCCATCCCCACAATTCCCGGAGTGTTTTCTGTTCCAGATCTCAGACCTTCTTCCTGCTCTCCACCCCAAAGCAGGGGTTTAATCAATTCCGGACGGCAAACGACAAGGGCACCTGCCCCCTTGGGACCTCCCGTTTTGTGGGCACTTATGGTCAGAGCATCAACACCCATCCGATCCCAATCCAGCTGGAGTTTACCCCAGGCCTGAACCGCATCAGTGTGAATTAGAATGCGGGGAGCCTTTTTCCGGGCAACTCTGACAATTTCCTCCAGGTCCTGCACCGTCCCAATCTCATTATTAACCAGGGCCAGGCTGAGAAAACAGCTGGCGGGATGGAGAATCTGTTCCAGGTGTTGAATATCTATATTTCCCTCCCGGTCTACCCTGCAGTAATCAACAACACAATCCTGCCGGGCGAGGAACCGGAAAGTTTCCTGCACCGAGGGGTGCTCAATGGGAGTTGAAATACAATGCCCTCCCGGGCGAATAAGGCTCCTTATGGCCAGGTTATTGGCCTCAGTTCCCCCCGAGGTAAAAATTACCTGCCCTGGCCCAGCTCCAATACTCTCAGCTACCCTTCGCCGGGCCTTTTTAATCTCCTTTTCAGCATTAACCCCGGGGGCATGCAGGGAGGAAGGATTGCCAAAGTCCTGCCCCAGCATCTTTCGCACTGCTTCAATAACCTCGGGTCGGGCTGGAGTGGTAGCAGCAGCATCCATATAGATACCTTCCATGGTTAAAGGCCCCCTTAACAAAAAAGGCCCGGAAAAGGGCCCTGATTAAAAAATTTGGTACCCTTGGCAGGAATCGAACCTGCGCACCTGGATCCGGAGTCCAGTGCTCTATCCACTGAGCTACAAGGGCACCTTGCTCTTTTAATAGTTTGGCATAATTCAGGGAAAATGTCAAGGGAGAGGTAATCCCGGGGTTTTAAAACTCCATGGCCTCAACAAATTTCTCCTGAAATTCGGTTTTAACCGATAGTTCAAAATACCTGGTCAAATCCTTTAACTCCCGGGTTTGAGCCTCCAACCCTTTATTCAACAAAGCCATTCGTGCCCCGGTCCCGGCAGCATTACCAATTCGCTGTATCTTCCCCTCCAGTTCGGGAGGGATCATCTTGATCCGGGCCGCACTGGTTGGATTCAAATAATTCCCGAAACCCCCGGCCAGAAATACAATCCCAATATCATCGCAATTCAATTCCACTTCTTTCAACAGGAGGTTGATACCGGCAGCAACAGCTCCCTTGGCCAGCTGCACCTCCCGAATATCCTTCTGAGAAACAACAATTTCCCTACCGTTATCGCTTTTTTCGGCCTCAACAACCCGAAAGGCAGTGATACCATTGGCTTCAGTCATGAAACTTTTCTGCCAGTCAGTCATTTCTTCCAGTGAACAAAACGTGCCGGTTGTTTTAATAAAATTCAACCGGTTCAGTTCCGCCACGATATCCAGGAGCCCTGAACCGCAAATTCCCCGGGCAGGTTTGTCCCCAATGGTTTTAATCTGGGGGGCTTCCCCCTGCTTCAGGCTGAATTCAGAGACCGCTCCACTGGTTCCAGCCATTCCCGAGGTGATGCTGGCTCCTTCAAAGGCAGGACCGGCCGCAGTAGAACAGGCCACGATCCCCTCTTTATTCCCCAGGACTATTTCTCCATTGGTTCCAATATCAATCAACATGTTGCTGGCTCCGCTAAAGGAGTTAAAATCCACAGCCAGCATATCCCCAATTAAATCTGCTCCGATATAACCGGAAATTGAGGGTAAAAGCTGGACCAGCCCGCAGTTATTAATTTTAATTCCCAGTTCCCCGGGCTGAAAATTTAAGGGATCGGTGAAAAGAGGAATATAGGGGATGCGGGCAATAGAATCAGCATTAACTCCCAGTAAAGTATGCAGCATTATGGTATTGCCCACAATCACCGCCTGAACAATACTATCCGTTTTGAGTTCCTGCCGGGAGCAGAGTTCCTCAATCCCCTCGTTGATCCCCTGCAGCAGTACCTCCTGCAGTTCGGTTACCCCATCTTTATTCTGAATGGTGTGATTAACCCGGGAAATAACATCGGCTCCGTAGCGCCTCTGAGGATTATACACCGTCTGCACATCCACTTCTTCTCCAGTCCCTAAATCCATAAGATAAATGGCAATTACAGTGGTCCCGATATCAATGGCCAGACCAAAAAGAGACCGGGTGGTATCCCCGGCTTCAATTCCAGTTATTTTCCCCTCCCGGGATAATATGGTAAAAGGTTCTTTTTTATTAATCATATCCAGTTCCCGCAGGGCATCCAGGGTAATATCACTGGTTCCCAGTTCATCGTGTATTCGCTGCACAAAATCCCTGGGATCTTCCAGGACGGGCTTTTCCAGGTGAACCCGGCCTTTTTTAAACCCTGGTTGCAGTTCCGTGGTAGTTGAAATTCCCGTGCTGAGCCCGGTAATTTCACTGCCCTCCTCCAGTATTACCTCCAGATCATCATCCAGTTCAACCTGACAGGCCAATCGGAAACCTTCGGCCAGTTCCTCCTCTTGAAAAATACTTTTTTCCGAAGGAGACGGGGCGGGGGGATTATCTTTTATCCTGACCCGACACTTGCCGCAAACACCGCGACCACCGCAAAAGGGATTAACATCAAAACCGGCGTCAACCAGAACCTCCAATAAATTGCTGCCGGGTTGCCCTTCTATTTCATGTTTCTGGCTTCTGGTATATACTGTTAGCTTTTTCTTCAGTTTTGACCCCTCCCCCCATTGACCGATTAATGACTGCGGCTGAATTCACTTTCTAAAACCCGGAAAGCCCGATAATTATAGAGGATCCGGACCAGATAAGCATAGATGGGAACACTCAATAGCTGGCTGAAAAAATTGGGAACCATGGTAGCCTGGATGGGAATTTCAAAGAGCATTTCCAGAAATACCGGGACCAGTAACACGTTGGTAGTCAGCTGGCCAACTCCAATGGCCAGGAGAAAAGCCCAGAGAACTTTTCTACCCCCCAGCAGGTTGAAGAATATCCAGCCCGGTATTATCCCCGTCAGGGCTGCAGTCAGGGTGAAGTGCGGCATATAGGCGCCCTGGGGATTTAGAAAATATCCGGCCACATCAGCAACTGCACCAACCACACCCCCGGCCAGGGGACCCATGGTAACCCCCGCCAGGATAATGGGCAGACCACCAAAACCAATTCGAACTCCGGACACCCCGGCCATGGGAACCTGAATACTTAAAAACCTGGCCAGGACAACACCCAGACCCACAAGAAAAGCAAGATAAACCAGTTGCCTCGTCGAAAAAATCTTCATTTTTGCTCCCCTCTCTTTGGCCAAGCAGATTTTTCACCAAAGAGAAGGCCTCTTTGGCTAGCGGACGCGGTGACCATACCGCAACCATAAAAATGGTATTTCGTCCTGGGGCAACGTCCCATCCCCAGGCACTATTACGCATGGCACCTACTCTGCCTGGAAAAATTATTGATGCTTTTTAAACACTCTGACTAACAGTTTACACCATAATTGCACCTAATGCAAAAAC
>Ga0207421_10001840_pt1 | contig 26938 bp, 30 predicted proteins | sample SodLakKL_010_SED_4_FD_187542 | JGI IMG/M metagenome (GOLD analysis project Ga0207421, IMG submission 187542) | Alkaline sediment microbial communities from Lake Tanatar, Kulunda Steppe, Russia - 8KL_010_SED (SPAdes) (version 2) | ecosystem: Environmental > Aquatic > Non-marine Saline and... | reverse complement strand
CCAGCACAATCACAAATCACGTATCCTTTTAGTAGACCAACACTGAAAGGAAGCGAAAGGACGTGCTGACAATTACTCAAGTCCATTATATCCGAAAGCCGTTTTTCGATAAAGGTAATACGATCTGAATACAAGATAACAAAGCAGGAGCTTGGTGATTTGACAGAAATCCCTAAAAAACAATAGAAAACTGGGAATCCGTTAAGAGAAAACCTAGTCCATGGGTTGAGAAACTCTTGAAATCATATCTTAAACAGTACCCCCTAAATGAACGCGGCATAATTACCGAACGTAAAAACACGTATGATATTGCTCAAATTAAGGCGTTATTGTTACCACTAGTAAATACATATGATATTAAAATGATTACTCTATTTGGTTCCTATGCTGATGACACGGCAGATGCTTTAAGCGATATTGATATAGCCATTGACGGGAATATTCAAGGGTTATCTTTTTTCGGGCTTTTAGAAGACGCTAATCAGTTGTTTGTTAAAGATGTTGATTTAATCCATCTCAAAGAAGTCGATGTTAACTCCAAGATAATGGCTGATATTAAACAAGGGATTAAGTTGTAGGGGTAACCATTACCTTCATATCAATAATATGAGTAAAAATCCACGATAATTACCCATGTTGAATTGACTTGAGTGGTCATTACCTATATAATTTAATTATATGAATGGAGTGATAGAATGTTCAAAGTCACAAAACTACCACCAAAATTTGATTTTCATACGAAAGCCATATTAACGAAGACAATAGAAGCTAACAGAGCTTTAGCCGAGTTAAAAGGCTACTCAGATGTGATTCCGAATAAAAACATATTACTCAATGCAATTACCATTAATGAGGCGAAGGAAAGTTCTGAAATAGAAAACATTGTTACAACACACGATGAGTTATATAAAGCCTTATCAACAAAAAAATCAACCAAAGAAGCAAAAGAAGTTGTGAATTATAGATCTGCGCTTTGGAGAGGCTATGAATTAGTTAAGGAAAATAACTTTATATCAACGAATATGATAGTTGAAATTCAGAAAATTATTGAACAAAACGATGCAGGTATAAGGAGAACACCAGGGACAGTATTAAAGAATGACTTAACACAAGAAGTTGTCTACACACCACCAGCGAACCATGAAGAAACTATCGATTTAATGACTAATCTAGAAACATATATGAATTCACAAAATATTGATTATGATACATTAATCCAGTTAGCAGTTATACACTACCAGTTCGAATCGATTCATCCGTTTTATGATGGCAACGGTAGAACAGGTAGGATATTAAACATACTTTACTTGGTATTAAAAGATCGCCTAGCTACACCGATACTTTACTTAAGCTCATATATTAACAACAATAAAAAAGCCTATTATGAAGGTTTACAACAAGTTAGAGACTCTAATGATTGGGAACAATGGGTTTTGTATAATTTAGAAGGTATTAAGGTAACATCCTATAACACATTAAAAATCATGAAAGATATCAACACATTGATCGAAAGCATGATCTTTGAAGTGAAAAAACAGCTACCTAATATTTACTCTAAGGAATTAATTGATGTTATATTTTATGAGGTTTATACAAAAATATCTTATGTTGAAAGAGGTGTTGGAGTAACAAGAAAAACAGCTTCTTCTTACTTGGTTGAACTTGAAAGAGCTGGTTTTTTGGTGTCTGAAAAAATAGGTAGAGAAAAGATATACCTAAACAAAAAATTATTTGATCTGATTAAAAAGGCAAGGTTTTAATTTTAGATTTCTAGTATATATGACCTTCGCATTCATCCATCATATGCAGAGTAGATATTAAAGATTTGGTAAAAAAAGTTGCACCTAGGATTGTTACAAAAAGACTTATCACAAATAGTCTCACCTGATAATATGCCAGGTTAATGTGGTAGAATAAAAATAGAAATGAGGAGGATGTGTTAACATGAAATACTTGAAAATGAATAATGGTATGATGATTCCTGTGATTGGAACCGGCACGAATACGTTCGGAAAAGAAAATAACGATTTTGGTGGTAAAATCACCTACGATACCAAAGAACTTCGTTCAGCAATCGAACTTGACTATCGTCTTATTGACACGGCGATTTTCTATCGTAACGAAGCAGTCATCGGAAAAGCGGTAAAAGAATCAGCCGTCGATAGAAGCGAGTTCTTCATCACAACAAAAATCCCTTCGGAAAAAGAGTTTACAGAAACCGACGAACATGTTGCTCACTATGTAGAAAAGTCACTTGAAGAGCTGGATATGGATTATATTGATCTTTATCTGATCCACTTCCCGCTTGAAACCAATGAGGAGAACCTTCGGGTCTGGCGCGTGCTGGAAACGTTTGTTGATAAAGGACGCATCAAATCAATCGGCGTGTCGAACTTCAATGAGGACCAACTGGGGTATTTGATCAAGCACGCTAGAATCAAACCCGTACTCAACCAGTTCCAATCCTACCCGGGTAAACATAATCAATCGCTGATCGATTTTTGCAAAGCGAACGATGTGATTCCCGAAGCGTATCAATCTCTTGCCAAAATGGATGATAAAACTAAAGATAAATTGATAGACATAGCTAAATCATACAATAAAACATGGAGCCAGATTGTTTTAAACTATCAAGTCAATGAAGGAATGGTCGTGATCCCTAAGTCGCATAATCATCAGCATCAATCTGAGAACATTGACATCTTTGATTTTACATTATCGGAAAAGGATATCGCGACAATTAAAAATATGGACAATCTATAAGTATCACTCATGAAAAAGATGAAGGGTAGACACATTCAAATGTCTCCCTTTTCTTTTGATATAGTATGCTTATCGTAATATCCGAAAAAAATTCAATAGGGCGTTTCATTGAGGCACAAAAAAAGGGCTCATAATCATTACATTTGATTATTTACATAGATGCCATTAAAATATTTAAAATGCATCATCAAACATATTGACCGGATAATTAAAAGTTAAAACGACAAAATCAACGCTTCATAGTGAGGTGGACATCATGAAACTCGACAAATTCCTTGTAGCACTCACAATCAGCATTTTCTTCATAGCCGGCATCTTCACGTTCGCCTATGAGTACTATGCCCAACTTAATATTGGGTTTAATCTATACGGGCTTGTGCCGGCCGCTTTTTTGGGCTGGGCAACCTATGATGCCTTGGGCGGTGGGTCCAAAGGCGTCATTGAAGGCATTCTCTCAAACATGAGCGGTGTGTTTTGGTCGATTGTGATCATTTTGATTTGGGATTACGGTTTTAATGGTGGCTTATTGGGTGCCTTCGTGTCTGTTGCGGTTGGAGCCGGGGCGATGGTCTTCCAAGCGCACGTGAAGCTATTAAAGTTTGTGCCGGGGACGTTCATTGGCGCCTCAGCCTTTTTCGCACTAGGCGCCAATATCAACGGCACAACCTTATGGCCTGCAGTGTTAGGGTTGCTGATGGGAATCCTTCTTGGTCTGTCGTCGGATATTCTTGCGAAATATCTTGATTCTAAAGCGTAATCGGACATAACCTAGTGATAGAATTTCATGTGCACCCTCTATGAACAGGGCTTGTGCAAGACAAATTTCAAAACAGGGGTAGTCGTATATAAATGACTGCCCTTTTTTATTGATATGCTATACTTATCTTAGGTGCACATGATAACCTTACGAGTATTTTAGGATGACTTACGTTGTTGCTATAAGGGGATGAATATATGAGTGAAAGGATTAAACTGAAGTTTCAGAAATACCGTGTAATCACAACGTTATGCTGGATGGGCATTCTATTTCTCGGACTTATATCCAGAGGCGTTATTTCAAGCTTGTTATTTTGGTTGTTGGTCATTTCCATCGCCATCTTGTTTATCAGTGATCTGATATACTTTATAATCCGAATAGCGGAGTCACATTATTTGCTCATTACCACACAAAGCATCGTGATGAAACAATTCCTTCAACCACCAGCTGTGATGATGATTGAGGATATCGAATCCGTTATCATTCACACTGAAGACAATAAAATAGAGCGCATTGTTTTAGCCGATGGAAAAAATGTAATCGTCATCAAACACATTTACACGATGTCCAAAGAAGACATGTTGGCTATGATCAAGCATTCAACCAAGTATCCGGAAGAACTCGAGATAACTTATAAATATTCATGAATTAGCTCTTAAAAGTCATTATGTTCTTTGTTTGGAGGTTATGGAATTGAAAGAGGTGTTGATACGAAAAGCTCAAATCAACGACAAAAGCGGGATCGGCCATATCCATTATCATTCCTGGAATGAAACGTATGAAGGGTTGATCGATCAGTCGTATCTGGATTCCAGATCGGTAGAGGAATGCATCAGACAAGCGGAGACGTTTTATCAGAATGCCGTTGTGGCAACTGTTGATGAAAGGATTGTCGGGTTTGCTTGCTGTATGAAGTCTAGAGATGTCGATTTGGAAAATACAGGAGAAATAACGGCCGTATATGTTCTTGAGGCCTATCAAGGACTGGGTATAGGGAAAAAACTCATGAACGCCTGTTTTGATCAGCTTAACGAATACGCTAAGATGTTAGTATGGGTATTGAAGGAAAATCATCAGGCCATAACATTTTACGAACGACAGGGTTTTCGAAAAGATGGAGAGTGCAAAACAGTCCGACTAAATGAGAGTGTTAAAATCGACGAAGTTAGAATGATTAAGTAAGAATCGTAAAACGCACTTCATGGAAATCAAAAATATTCTCTCTAAACGTTTGTAATCTGTATTTTTCAATCTGAATTATAGAAAAACATTGCGAACGTGCGTCATGAATCCGACAAACAGGAGGCGATGCATGAATGAAAGCTGTACAAGTAACCGGTCATGGAGGTTTGGAAAAGTTGAATCTTGTGACACTGGACATCCCTGAGCCAAAGGCCGGCGAAGTGTTGGTAAAGGTCAAGGCCTGCGCCATCAATAATACCGAAATATGGATGCGCGAAGGCGCGTATGGTGAGGGCTCCAAATCCGGTTGGCGTCCCGAGGGAACCGTCTTTCCAAGAATTCCGGGTTCCGATATTGCCGGTAGGATTGTCAAGGTAGGCCCTTCTGTGGCCCCTTCCATGAAAGGGAAGGATGTGGTGCTTTATCCGCTTACATCGAGCGGTAAGGCGGGCAGTGAACATATTGCAGAGGATATGTCGTTCATTGGTTCGGAGTACGACGGTGGTTACGCAGAATATGTCGTATGGCCGGCAGAGCTTTGCTTGCCAATGCCGCTATCGGATTATAAAGAGAGCGCCGTTTTCTCAGTCAGCGGTCTGACCGCTTGGCATATGGCCAATCAGATCGACATCAAGCCCGGAGAAACGATCGTGGTGACCGGCGCCAACGGAGGTGTGGGCATCTACAATGTCCAGATTGCTTCTAAAGTCTATGGGGCGAACGTCATCGCCATTGTCGGTGACCTGGCAGTGGAAGAGCGGATGAAATCGCTCGGTGCGAAACATGTCTTATCGTATAAATCGGATAATCTGGCAGACGAAATTCTTGAAGTGAACGGCGGCCCTGTCGATTCGGTTCTTGATGTGGTCGGTGATGCATTATTTTCTGTGTCTCTCAACGTATTGAAAAAAGGTGGCAAGTTCTGTACTTCAGGTTCGGCGGGCGGTCAGAAGAGTGAACTTGATTTCAGGACACTATACTTGAAACATATTACGCTTTATGGATCGGTTCTCGGAACAAGAGATGAGTTCGAAGCCATGCTTGAAGCAATAAAGGAAGGCAAGATAAAACCGGTCATTGACCGGACGTTTCCGTTGGAAGAAGCGAGGGAAGCGCAACGTTATTTCAAGAAATCCGGAAAATTTGGCAAGGTGGTATTACTGCCATAAAGAGAAACAGAAGAGAAGGTTTAAGGATTACGCAGATCATGATGGATGTGAGCCGCCTTACTATACTTCAAAGAAGTAAGGTGGCTCTCAGCAATTAGAAATTAATTCAATTACACAGTTCAATAAAAGGAGTTAAAGTATGTCAAAACCGGCTATTTATACTATGAGTTTTGCGGATGTCTATCCGCATTATGTCAACAAAGTTGAGCGTAAGGGCCAAACAAAAGAAGATTTGGATGCCATCATAAAATGGCTTACCGGATACGATGAAGAAGCGCTTCAAAGGCAACTGGAAGGTCGTGTTGATTTTGAGACGTTCATTAATGAAGCACCTGCTTTGAATCCCTCCAGACGTTTGATCAAAGGCGTTATATGCGGCGTGCGCGTAGAAGAGATCGAGGAACCTATCATGCAGGAAATAAGGTATCTGGATAAACTGGTTGACGAACTGGCGAAGGGAAAAGCAATGGAGAAGATTCTTCGCAAGGAAACCTAGGGTAAGCACACCCACACACCGGAGGATATGCCCCCACCAGTGTGACGATGATTAGCGTAGCAGCTTATCTAGGGAGAAGACTTATTATGTTTCTTGAGAAGACGGGAACTGTTAAAAACATCCCCTATTTAGTTGGGGGATTGTCGTCATCGGTGTATCTTTATTGTTTTTCTAAGTTCATGCAAAGAATACGTGGGATGTCACTTCCGTTATCGATGTGCGTTGGTGACAGAAGGACTTGATAAGAATTAATAGGATGGAGGCAATGTTTGATTGCAAAGACGGGGCAATCATTTATTTGTAGAAACGAGGCCGTTCTTTAATCTTAGCGATACAGAGTCTTATGGTTTAATTAATCGATTATGTTCGATATAATGAAATTGCCTTATGATAAAGGAAGTGATTACCATGAAAATCGTTGTTACAGGAGCGAGCGGCACCATCGGTCAAAGATTGATGAAAGCCTTAAAAGATCACGGTCATAAAGCGACCGCTTTCGACCGGAATGCGGTGGATATTACGGATCGAAAGGCGGTCAATGCCTATCTGAAGGAACAGAATCCCGACATCATCTACCATCTGGGCAAATCATCCCTGGATTTCACGGAAATATTGGGTGCGTGGGCCTATGACAATAAAGTGAAGCTTGTGTACACATCAAGTTTCAAAGTCTTCAGTGGCAAGAAAGAGGAAGGCCCATACAACATCTTCGCGATTCCTGATGGCACCGATGCGTTCGCCAAGGATAAAATCGCTCAGGAGCGTGCGTTGTTCGAGTACTATCCCTACACCTACATTGTGAGGCTTGCCTGGCAGATAGCTGAAGAACCAAGCGGCAACACGTTTTTGGCGTTTGTGAAAGACCAGATTGACAAAGGCGGTCCCTACAAGGCCTCCAAAGAACATTTCATCTCATTCATGTTCATTGAAGACACGGTTGAGCACCTCGTCCGTCTTCCCAATGAGAACCCTCCTGGCCTTTTTCATTTGAATGCCAATGAATTTTTCAGTGTGTATGATGTTTTAATGAACCTGAAAGAGCGTTTCGATTTGGATTGGCTCGATTTCAATGACCAAAAGAAAATCAGGAAGAATGACACAATGCAAAGCAATCTTTCAGTAAAGACCTTCAGTGATTGCGGCTTTAAGTTTCACAGTCAATAAAAAGGAGATGATAGTTTGACGAAGAAGGCCATCGAAGCCCGATTTGAGTTTTGGACAAAGCAATTGCGTTTAAAGAACCAATGGGATATTACGCTCAAATGGATTAATGACGAATCCTTCAATAAGACAGGCGATTTTAAAGTGGATCCGGATGATAAAAAAGCGATTGTGTTTCTGAATGTCAATAACCCCCATAACCATAACCTTGAAGAGGTGATTGTCCATGAGTTGATGCATTTGAAAATGTATCCGTTGGACCAATTGACAGAAAACCTCATCGAGGTAAATTATGGAAACGAAAGCAAAGCGTATGACCTCGCCTATGCACAGTTCATGATCTGTTTGGAACAGACGGTCGCCGAGTTGACAAAATGTTATCTTCTAAAACACGGTGTGGATAAAAGTCTCGGATACGGCAGGGTGAAAAGCAAGAAAGGCTTCAATGCATTATATGAAGACTTGAAGCCTTATGGAAACGATTGGTGAAACGATTTATTCCTCAAAATAGCGATATCAAAAAGAAGGGCACTTTGCCTAACGCAGTTCTTGCCTTCAAGGTAAGCACTGGCATGGAAATTAGTAAGCTCGTGTGATTTTGTGTGAATGTTCTACTGAATAAGTGATAAGAATTCCCATGAACCAATTCAGGACAGTATCGACTTGACTCCATCAAGTTCACGATGATGAGCACGATGTGTGTCGCAAAGCGGATGAAATAAGGCAACATCGTGGTCGTTTTTCCAGACCGTGCTGAACGATGTCTGAGCAAAAACTTCCTGATTGGAAGAAGGACTCGCTGTCCTTCTTCTTTTTTTGTTACTCGGAAAATGTTCAGTCTAACTTATCATATTGGTGGTATAATGTGAAGCATATCCGGATTAACGGTATGGAGGCGCAAATCATGAACTATATCAAAGGCAATAAACAAGCTTGGGAACATGCGTTCACACATCGATCCGGCGAGTATGCAAAGGATCTGGCGGAGCGACTGAAAAACGAGGAGAACCCGTTTTTCCATGACAATTTTCACAATGTGCTCAAACCATATGACTTCAACGGAAAAAGCATCGCTCAATTTTGTTCGAACAATGGCAGGGAACTCCTTCAGCTTGCGTTAAGGGGCGTGTCAAAAGCGGTCGGTTTCGAACTGGCTGAAAACATGGTCGACTACGGCAATCGGATGGCGCAAGCCTTGAATGTCAATGCAACGTTTGTCGGAACCGATATTCTTGCTATTGACGAAGCATATGACGCACAGTTTGATTATGGGCTTATCACTGTCGGGGCAATGTGTTGGTTCGAAGATCTGAATCATTTCTTCAAAAAAGTTTCACAAACACTTAAAAAAGGTGCGACACTCTTTATTCATGAAGCGCATCCGTTCGAGTTGATGCTGGCTACAAAGTATGAGCCCGCTTTCGACGCGGATGATCCGAAACGGCTTGCGTACGATTATTTCGGAAAGACGGTATGGAAGGAACACGGCATGGGGTACATGAGTGAAACATCATCGGATGAAAATGTCTTTACGAGTTTCTCTCACACGTTATCCGATATTTTTAACGCGATGAAGCAGAACGGGTTATCCGTTGAACGGTTTGAAGAATACGATTATTGTGTCGGGAATATTCTCGATCACTTGGATCACGAAGGGTTGCCTCTGTCGATGATCATTGTTGCTAAGAAAGAATTTTGACGGGTCTTATTTGTATATCCTTGTCTTTTTTATAAATTAATTTTATTATGAGAATATACAATCAATATAGGAGGGGAATATGCAGGGGAATGTCGAGACGTTCATAAAACGATACGGTGTTTTTTATTCGGTTCTATCCATTATGGCGCTTGTCTTTTTGTGGGCGAATCCATTGATGCGCGGGTGGCTCTTTTTTGCCCTCGTAGGTTTAATGCCATATGTTGTTTTTCCAATCTCGTTCATACTGCTTGGATTTGTATTCATGAACCGGAAACCGCAATTCTTAAAAGTGGTGCTTATTGTGAGCGGCATTCAAATCGTACTGAGGTTTTTAATGGATTATAGCCGAACATTTTTTGTGTTGTGCGGGTTTCCTTCTTTGTTCAGCCAATTGAAACTTATTCCTGCGGGGCTTGCCATCATAGTGTTCATCGCGCTGGTGTTATATCTGAGAAAGCGCTGGTTTCCAATGTGGGGATTGATCGTTGTTGCGGGAGTTTATGCGGTTTCAGAAGTCACCTACACAACCATGCAGATTGCCGAAGGTGTTTCAAGAGGGCGTGGTTTCATCTCTCTGTTTAGCTACACCGTTGAATCGTCGCTTCCGTCCTTATTCATCCTAGTTGGTTTGTTTGTGGTATGTTTGTATGAAGAGCGGATTCCTCATTTTAAAAATGAGACGCCGTCTTGAGCGTCTAAAAGAACGTTTTCGTCCTTATCTAAAGCCTGATGCCGATGTTGTTCGGCATCAGGCTTTCTCTATTTCAACTCACGGTTGCTTTTCAAGGGACATAAAACCATGTATGATTAACGTGAAGCGTTTCAAAGAACGGAGGGGGTTGCATGCTGCATCCCGAATATGTCGGAAAAACCATCAAAAAACTCAGAACCGAAGAGGGGATGAGCCAAGCGGCCTTGGCTGAGGCGCTGTATGTATCGCATCAGGCGGTATCACGCTGGGAAAACGGAAGCACCATCCCAAGTATCGATACCCTTATGGGGATAAGGACGTTATTTGATGTTCCTTTGGAATCCTTGTTTGTTGATCCACAGGAAATCACGAGCCAAGAAGCCATGACCCTTCTCGAAGGATCCGGCCGTGATACGACGCTTTACGCCATTGCGGATGGCCGTATCGATTCGCTGAAAGTTGAAGATATCATCCATAGACTTGATGATAATGAAAGGATGACCATCATCAGGCGCATGCTGGATAAGCGAACCCCATTCGATCTCGAAGAGCTTTTTCCAAGGTTGTTATACAGTGAAAGACGAATGGTCATTGACCATTACATCGATACCGGATATCCCGAATCATGCATGCGCATTAAGGATTTGATGAGCCGTCATGAAAGGCAATTGATAAAAAGGAGGAAAAACCGATGAAATTGACGAAAATGATGCCGTTTTTGGATAAGGAAAGCAAAGAGGCGATTGTCAGTGATATCATAGAAGGCAAAGTGGATCTGGATAGCTTCAAGCTGACTAGCCTGTATCCGTTTTTGGATGATGCGCAACTCGATCGCATCGTGAACGCGTATTTGAATGGGACATTGGATATCTCCCTTGTTCCTTTATTGCCATTCGTTGGTGAAAAAACGATGGAAAGACTCATAAAGCACTACGAAGAAGGCAATGAACGCGATATCCGAATCGAGAAACTCTATCCGTTCATCAATGCTGAGCAGATGCAACGCATCTTCAAAAGCGAATATGCGAAATACCGGAAAACCGAATAGTTGACTAGTGTAAAAAGCCTTCCATCGAATGCGATGGAAGGCAGTTTTTTAGTTTGTGTGCGTGTTTTATGAAAACGCGAAAATCATTCGGCGTCGAACGCGACAACAATGTCATCGTCAAGGCAACGGAACGTGAAGCTGTTCATCACGAACAATTTGACATTTTTGGCATCATAGAATTCAAAGCCCACGCTGTAATCCTGTCCGATGGTCAGTTCGAGGTCTTCATGATCTCTTGGAACCAGCAGGGCACCTTTCAAGACGCGTGAACGGATAACTTCGCCGCCAATGATGGCTTCGACGTTTTTACGAAGCAGTCCCCCCTGATACATCTGGTTCAGACGTTTATAGACTTCATCGGAAACAATCAAGTCATATGGACGCTCGGCATACGCGTCATTGATGGCGAATGCCCCTTCGCTGATGGCGCTTAGAATGTCGTTTGCATCCTTAGTGAGTTTGATGCGTTTGCCGGCAACTTCATCAAGACCTTTGATGCCTGCTTGCTTGTTGCCGTTATAGATGCTGTCCTCTTCGAATAAAGCGAGTTTTTCCGCGGCCTCTTCAAGATTGTCAAGTTCGGTATCCTTTTCGCCGCGCAGGATGTTGTCGAGTTCCCACCGTGAAAGGTCGAACTCGATGCGCGTCTCCATTAGAGGAAGAACGTCATAAAGGCCGGTGCCGACTTCGCCTTTCTTGATGGGTTTAATGGATTTCAATCTTCCTTGCGGCACACTGTTGGTGTCGATGCCTTTGGGTCCGTTCACATAAAGTACGCGTCGTGCAGTAAGTTGCGAGAGGATGACCTCTCTGGCGCGTTCATTGATTTCTTCCCACGCTTCGGTGGGAATGGGTGCGAGTGACTGTTTGAAAAGATCCATGGATTCGCCTCCTCAGCGTTTGGGTTTTCCAATGTTGAGACCTTTGTGCCTTTGAGTCTGTTCATCGGATCCATCATCATCATGATGGCCGATCGGTCCTTCGGTGAAAAGATTTTCTCTGAGTTCCTTGTCAAATTCAGGGAGTTGTCTCCGCAGCCATTCGATGCCCATGGCCGCATGTTCTAACTCTTCATCGCGATTATGTTTCAGCAAGGCCTTGACTTGTGGATCTTTGGTCGCGCTCATGCGCTGGTTGTACCAGTCCACTGCCTCAAATTCTTCCATGATACTTTTGATTATACGGGTGAAATCCTGGGTCTTCTCATCAAGCAGTTCAATCGGTTCATGGTATTGATCTGATGCCATAGTATCCCTCCATCGCTTATTTATGGTTCACTTTATTATAACACCAAAATCAAACCTCCGTAAAACCTTATGATTGGTAGTGTGAAAATGATGCCTTTACGCATGGACAGTCAATATTGTTCGAATGAAAAAATACAGCGATTACTTTGACAGGCATAGTAGTATGTGTTACTGTGACGCCATAGATAGTGAATGGAATACAAGGTGCTTCAACACTATCGAATACGGGTCCCTCGCCTTGGACCGAAGTAAGGAGAAAAATCATGAAAAGTGCGATCATCACAGACTCATCCGCAAACCTCAGCAAGGAAACGCTAGAAAAATATCCGAATCTCTATATGTTGCCTCTTCAGATTCTTGTCGATGGCGAAAGTTACAGAGACCAACTCGAAATCACCTCTGAAGAAGTGTATGAAAAACTTGACAGTCATGATCTGAGCACCAGTCTTCCAAGCAATGAAGATTTGTATGAAACGCTTGATGCCATCAAAAAAGATGGGTATACCCATGTTCTCGCCATCAACATCTCTTCTGGGCTAAGCGGGACATTCAACGCGTTCCGTCTTGTGTTCAAGGAGTACGAAGGCCTCACCATCTCCCATTATGATTCGAAAACACTCGGGGCCGGACTGGGTTATCTTGTGGAAGAAGCCGCAAAACTCATCGAAGAGGGAGTAAAGACGGATGCGATTATCAAACGTCTTGACACGCTGAGGTATGAAGACTCGCTATCCATCTACACCATCGAGACTCTCAAATATCTGAGACGTGGCGGACGCATCGGGAAAGTGGAAGGGACCATCGGAAATGCCCTTCGAGTCAAACCTGTCATTACAGTTAATGACGAAGGCGTTTATGTGACGCTTTCGAAAACCATCGGCTCTTTGCACCGAGCCTTGCTCAATATGCGCAAGATTTTGGTGGAACGCTTTGAAAACGATCCGATCGATTTGACGATCCATTATGGCGATAACCGCGAAAAAGCGGAGGAACTTGGTGAAAAGCTCAAATCAAGCCTTAACATCCAAGCCCTCAGGTTTTCCAGACTGACACCGGTTTTGGGCATTCATACAGGCCCTAAAATGTTTGCTTATGTCGCAAAGCGCATCAAATGAAATTCATAGGACAATTAAACATCCACATATTTGTGGGTGTTTTTTATGTGAAGAATAATAGACATGTCACACGTTTCATGAAAATGTTCGTGTAAATAAAAAGACCACACAAAAAGTGTGGCCTTCGTGCCTGTGCATCACATTGGCTATTGGTTTGCCAGTGTATTATTGACGTGTTCGTAGACTTGATGCATGTCGTATTCTCCGGCTCCTCTTGTGAGATTGAAAAGAACGTAGCTTCCATCGTCCTCAAGTGCTTGTGCCAAGGCTTCGGACTGACTTTGAAAGGTATCAAGGGACGCAATGGCTTCAAGCTTGCTTGCTTCAAAGGCTTCAGCGTCATAGAAAACATCGATTTTCCAACTGCTTGCGGAAGGTTTGGGGTCGACGTGGCCGGCAGGATAAGTGAAATTCAAGGATATGAGTGCATAGCCGAAATTATCGACTTTCTCAAATTCGAGGAAATAGAATACACGCACTTCATAGACATCTTCATGATCCGTGGCAAGTCGTGATAGTACGGAATCGAATTCACTTTTAAAGAAGCAGAAGTCATCCTCGCCGACTTGATTGCGAACTCTCAGTGCGGCCGTGCCCATGTATTTTTCCACAATATCTTCTGCGTGTTTGTCGCTTGAGCTACCGCACGCGGTCAAAAATACCAACATAAGAAACATTAACGATAACATTAGAACCTTTTTCATGAACACCACCCTTTACACCCATTGAATTTAAAATAATTATACATCCATAATTATAATAATACAACATAATTACAAATAAGGTCCAAAGCAGGATGGTGCTTTCATTGAGGAGAGGAAAAAACTCTTAATTCGATTGTTCAAAAAGCGAATAAAAAACACCCTGACCTTTTCTAAGTCAGGGTGAGGTGAATGGATTACTGTTTCAATGTATCGATAATGGCTTTCGCAAAGGCGGGAAGGTCCTTCGGTGTGCGCGACGTGATGAGATTGTCATCGATGACGACCGTTTCATCCAGATACGTTGCCCCGGCATTCTCAATATCGATTTTGAGCGAATGAAATCCTGTCAATTTGCGGCCCTTCAGATCGCAGCTCGATATCAGGAGCCAAGGGCCATGGCATATGGCGGCGATGGGTTTTTTCTGTTTGTCGATTTCTCTCGCGAAGTCGACGGTCGCCTGTGTGCGTCGCATGTAGTCGGGTGAAAAACCGCCCGGAATCACCAGTGCGTCATACTCATCGGCCGAGACATCACTGGATGCCTTGTCGCTTGTTGCGGGGACACCGTTTTTGCTTTTGTAGGTCGTATTCGCTTTCGCGCCGATCAAGTCAACGGTGAAGCCTTCTTCCTGGAGTCGATAATAGGGATAGAGAAGCTCCTTGTCATCGTATAGGTTTTCTAACAAAATCGCAATGCGTTTGATAATGATCACCCTCCTTATGGGTCGTTAAGTTTCTTTATTTCCTACCATCATTATAATCCCTGAACATGCCATTGTAAAAACATGTGCCTATCTCGTCTGGTTTGTCGTAGTGCCTTGAATCGAACCGCATTATCGGATAGGTACCAAAATGCCTTCGAGTATTGTAGAATATAAGGTGATTCACGGCTCATGCGCTGTCATGATTGACATGGCAGACCGTGATTTATAAAAGGGTGAAACACGAAAAGGAGACGGGTTATGGATAGAATAAAACAGCTGATGAGTAAGAACGCGGAGTTTGATTTTCATGATTTTGAAGAACGGTTGGCTCATTACAACATTCCGGGCTGTGCGTTTACCATCATCGATAACCACAAGATATTAAAAACCGTTACCATTGGCGCTAAAGCATATGGAACAGCTGACAAAGTGAATGAGGAAACGCTTTTTCAGGCGGCATCCATTTCAAAGTTCATGTTCGCCTCCCTGGTGATGCGTCTGAAGGAATTAAGGCATCTGTCTCTTGATGCGGATATCCATACGTATCTGAAGAACTATGCATTGACAGACCGTTTCCGGAAAGAAGCGTCTGCTACACTCAGACAGCTGCTCTCGCACACCTCGGGCACCACGGTCCACGGGTTCGGCGGATACGCCGAGCATGACCGTTTGATTGATGTGGTGGATGTCCTTGAAGGAAACGCTCGGGTCAACTCGAAACGTGTCTACAAAGTGAGAAAGGATGAAGGGCGTTTCAAGTATTCCGGCGGGGGGACCACAATCGCTCAAAAATGCATTAGTGACCTTATGGGCAAACCACTTGAAATGTTAATGGAAACATACGTTTTCGGGCAGTTGATGATGGGGCATTCCACTGTCGAACAACCTCTTCCCAAACATTATACGAACTTTGCTAAAGGTCATATCAAGGCATATGAGACCATACCTAACGGGTTCCATTACTACCCCGAGCAAGCCGCTGCGGGTGTGTGGACGACTTCACATGATCTGGCCGTTTTCGGGAAAGCGCTGATCAATGCTTATCATGGCCGTGATGATTTCCTCGCTCCTTCATCTATCCGGACCATGGCCACCCCTATGAGCGAAAAAGGCATTCTCTCCCATATGCCTGAGGTAAAGGCCGGCGTAGGCTGTTTCATCAAGGAGACCGATGGCCGCTTGATCATCGGACATTCGGGGTCGAACGAAGGTTTCGTATCTCACTGTGGATTTTCACTCAAGAGCGGAAAAGGCTTCTCAATCATGCTCAATGCCAATCGGGGCGGCCTATTCCTTACCGAGTTCGAAAAAGCGGTTGAGAGAATTTTCGACTGGTAATGAGCGTTGTGCCAATTTACGTTGTAACTCATTTAACATACTGTCCATACAGGAGGATATCATGAACTCAGAGACGACTACTATTCGCAAAGCGGTACCGGCTGACCGTGAGATCATAAAAGATTTATGGTACAAGGCCATAAAGGATGCATTTGACAAGGATGCGCTCGGAGAGGTCCACGACCCCAAGGACGAGCTGGCATTCAAGATGGACCAACTCGATGATGCGTTTGAAAGCCCTGATTCGCACTATTACCTTCTTTTTGACGAATCGGCTCTTGTTGGAACCATAGCCTATGGAACGCCTCCGAACAAGGGCATCCAGAAACGTACCGACGGAGAACTATCTGACATGGTTGAGATCGGTTCGTTATACATCGATCCGGCCGCTCAAAAGAAAGGCTATGGCAGAACCTTGCTTATCTTTATACTTCAAACCCTTTTGGACCAAGGAGTCGAGACCGTCTGTTTTGATTCAATCATCGAATGGTCCAAACGGATCTGGATTCGATTGTTCGGGGAACCGAAATACCGCATCACATCAAAAAAGCATGATTTCGAACACATGATATGGGTTGTGGATGTTCAAACGTCCATTGAACGCCTCAGACAATGAAAGCACCCTTCGCCAAACTTTTGGCGAAGGGTGCTTTTGTCTATGAACGGCGTTTTCTCAAAGCGGAAGGGCCCATGGTTAGTATGGTGCGAATCAAAGGGCGCCAGCCGTTCCGATGGATTTTTGGCTGCTTTCCTTTTGCGATGCGTTGCATCTGTGTCTCATAGTAGGTGTTTCCGATGATCGGTCCGAACCGTTTGTCGAGTGTCTTGAGACCTGTTTTCAGTCTCCTGATGGTGATGTAATCGTCTTTCCCTGCAATGAACCTGTTTGGGGCATCCGGATATAAGGCGAGCGGTCTGGCGATGCCAATCATGGACGTTTCGCCGGATTGTATCGCGTTTTCCATCGTTTCAAGCGTACGGAACCCACCGGTGATGACGAACGGAATTTCAATCTGCGCTTTCAGGGTTTTTGCAAAATCGAGAAAGAAGACAGAATTTTCCTCATGTGTGGGGCCCGTCGACATGACGGGAGTTTCATAATTTCCGCCTGAGACTTCAATCAGGTCGACTCCGAGAGACGCCATTCGTTTGATGACTTTGAACGAATCATCGTTCGTGAGACCGTTTTTCCTGAAGTCCTCAGCGTTGATCTTGATTGCAATGGGAAATCGCTTGCCAACAACGTTTCGTATTGCTTGATAGACTTGGATCAGGAACCGCATCCGGTTTTCAATAGACCCGCCGTATGCATCGTTGCGTCTATTGTCATGCGGTGAGAGGAACTGACTGATCAAATACCCGTGGGCGGCGTGAATCTGGATCCCTCTGAATCCAGCCTCCTTCGCCAGTTTTGCACTCGTTTTGAACTGCTCTACGATACGATGGATTTCATCTTCTTCAAGGGCGCGTGGCGTATTGAAAAACTTGGAAAAACCGCCCGAGAGTGCAACGGCACTCGGGGCCACGGGGTGTTTGGAAAGCATTTTGGGGGATTGTTTTCCGGGATGGTTGAGTTGCATCCAGAGTTCAGTGTTGTTTTTTGTGCCAGCTTCGGCCCATGATTTGAAAGCGTACAAGTCACTCTTCTCGTCGAGTACGACATTTTTGGGTTCTCCCAGAGCGTTCCGGTCAACCATCACATTGCCGGTTACGGTTATGGCGCTTCCACCCTTCGCCCATTCTAAGTAGAGTCTTCGGTGTTTCGAGGTGGGGTTGTTGTTTTTGTCCGCCATGGATTCGCTCATGGCGGACTTGAAGAAGCGGTTTTTGACTGTGACGCCGCAAGGGAGTTTCAGCATTTGGTTGATGGAATGTGGTTGCATAGTATTTCACCCGTCTCATTTGATGAATGGTTTAGTTTCATGGTAGCACATGAACATAACATTATGGAATGGAACGGTCTTATGGATCAAGAATTATTGTAATCAAAACCGCGCTTCTTCACAGGGTGGTGTTAGAAGCGCGGCCATGCAGGGTTTTGTGATGACTGTAAGTCAACGTTTAACGGGAGTTCCGAATTCGATCGTTTCGATGGAAAGACGGTCGAGTGTTTCAACATCTTGCTTTGATAGTGAAAAATCCATCTCGCTGTTGGTTTTGATGTGCTTGGGTTTCGATGAACGGGGGAGTGGAAGTATGCCCTTATCCAGTATGTATCGGATACAGAGTTGAGCGGGGGAGACATCGTATCGTTTGGCCATGTCGATGATGGTTTCATGGTCGAGCGTTCCTCCTCGACCGAGGGGTGAGTAGGCTTCAATGAGAATGCCGTGGTTTTTGCAATATTCGACGGTTTCTTTCTGGGGATGGCCGATATGGTATTTGATCTGGTTGACATGCGGCAACATGTCACAGTGTTTGCGGATGTTCTCAAGGTCTTGTGGATCGAAGTTGGAGACCCCGATCGCTTTGACTTTGCCTTGTCTGTAGAGCGTTTCGAGGGCCTTGAAGGCGGCTACGTTGCCTTCGCTGTGGTCGCTGTATTTTTGATCCCAAGGCCAGGGCGCATGAATCAAAAAGAGATCAAGGTATTCAAGACCGAGGTTTTGCAGGGTTTCTTCAAAAGCGTTCAACGCATCGTCATAGGATTTGATTTCCGCTCGGAGTTTGGATGTGATGAATACGTCTTCTCGTGAAAGTCCGCTGTCTTTGAGTGCGCGTCCGACTTCTTTTTCGTTACGGTAGTTTTGTGCTGTGTCGATGTGTCTGTACCCTGTTTCAAGTGCGGTCTTGACCGCGTCATAGGCTTCATCCCCTTTGAGGGGCGCGGTGCCGAATCCTATTTTGGGGATAGTGACATTGTTTTTCAGTGTGAAATGTTCCCGTATCACAGTCATGTGCATCCTCCTTATGGTTTCTTTTTCAAATCCATTATATCACGCAAGGGTTCACTGCGTGCAAGCATTCACTGTCTTGAATGTTACTCGTTTAGCGTCCTCAATGTCTTTATGACGTCCGCATACGCCTTTTTGGCTTCTTCGCCATCGTCACTGAGTGTATAGACACCTCTTTTGACACGGTGGAACCAGCCGTAATGGTTGTCAATGAGGACACGGGTCGCTTTGAGTTGCCCGGTTTGATTCACGATGTCTTTGACCGGACGTTCGCCTTCGGAGAGGATGTCGACGATTCGGAGCGCCAGTTCACGGTATGCCGTGATGATTTTGGTGCGGGTGACACCGCCGTGGTTCAAGGCGGTCTGCCTCAGCAGGAACTCTTTATGCATTTTTTTACGCTTCTTATGGTCTTTATGAAGGACAGGGGTGTGTGGATCAATAAGGAATGTGGGTTTAGAAAGTTTCAAATCGACAAGGATCAGTCCGAGGCCGAGGCGTTTGGCAATGGCCTTTTTCTCTTTGAAGGTCTTCGATGAAAGCACCCTGCCAGTAGGTTCAGGAATGGCCAGGTAGACATAATCGGTCAGTTTTTGACGCTCGATTCCTTGGTAAATCAAGGAAAGGTTCAAATGTTGTTTCATCTCTACCAGAAGCGTCTTGTTATCTTTTTGCGCCATGATATCGACATCATCGACTTCGGCTTTCACATCGAAACCCAGAGACTCTAGATGGTTTTTTATAATTGGGAACATGGTTTTCTCTTCCACGGTATCCTCCTCGCATTGCGTCATGTTTTCATTGTATCATTTGCCATCGTTCTTTCCAATTATAGAAGAAAGAAGTGGCGTTTTTGATAAAAAAACCGCCTTCGGATGGAAGGCGGTGCAGTCAGTCGGATCGTGTACGTGATTCAGGGGATGTCCTGAGTAAAAGGCTCGCCATAAACAAAAAAGCATAAAGGATGATGAGTGCCGTATAGAGCCATGCGCCGCCACTTACATTCAGGAATGGGCTGAAGGCGACAACAACCAGACATCCGCTTGCGGTGATGAAGGTGAAAAGGGCGTTGCTTGCAAGCCAAGGGTTCCGAAAGAGGGTCTGGATCTTGGATTTAACATTACTGGGGAATCGCATCGTACGGCCGGATTCATCAAGTGAAAGCCAGTCTTTAAAGATTTTGAAAGAACGGATGAGAGCATCGGCTTTTGCGAGGGAAACGGCGAGTGTGACAATCGACAAGCGCACAAGGAGGTGCAAATAGGCGAACGAGCCTGTTTTGGGTGTATCGATGCCCGCGACCATCATGAAACTGTTTACGATTGTGATCAGGGTAAAAGCGATGGCGATGTTGATGAGAATGCCGGATTGTCTGTACCAAACAAAAAGTCTGTTGGGCCAGGCGGTCGGAGTGAAAGAGACCTTATGTCTTAAAAGCTTGAATGTGCCCATTCCGACCAATATGATGGCATAGACATAGACGATGCTCATGAAGCCATCCATGTAGGCGTCTTCATGCATTTCTGTGAATAATCCCATGATGAATACGATGCTGACCATCGCGAGGGACAGTCCCAAAAAGACGATCAGGTGATTGAGGGCAAAACGTTTGTAGGTTTTCATGGCGGTGTCCCCCTTATTTGATGACATGATTCATACAAGATAAGTATGGCCTAATGCTTTCATCAAGTCAACGAATATTTAAGGATTTAAAACATCTCGTTTTAACGAAAGGTCAAATGTATGCTTAAGACATTTCTTTAGTCTTCATTGGTTTTTAAGATGGTTTCGATTATAATGAGGTTGATAATGGCTTAAATGGTGACTTTTTGTTTCATGTTTTACTGGAAGGAGAACACCGCATGCGATTGATTAAAGCGTTCAAAAATCTGATAATGCATTATCCATCCATTATTCCCACGTATGTCGTTGCGACACTTTTTGGAATCATCATCTTTAATGTTGCCCCTGTGGTGGGACCGATCGTGTTTTTGCCGCTCAGTGTCGGTGTGGCTCATGTCATGCTGTGCGCGGTCACGAAAGAGAAGAAGGTTTCATTGCTTCCGGTAGGACTTGGGTTCAAGGAAAACTATTATCGAAGAAACCTGCTGTTTCTTTTTTTAAGGCAGATAGCGTATCTCGCTCCGCTCATGGTTGGTGGTTTGGTCGCCGGGATTGTGAGTGGACGCTTTTTCGGCTTTGATCTCCATTTCGGTTTTTTGACTCTGAATTTCATCATATTTGCGGTGCCGTCCGCTTTGGTCTCGTTGATGTTTTCGATGGTGCCTCTCCTGTTGGCTGACCCCCGTTTCGACCAAAGAAAACATAATCCGCTCTTGGTCAGTGCATACATCATGAAAGGGAATTATTTGAAACTGCTTTTTGTCAGGCTCTTTTTTGCGCCCTGGCTGGCGTTGACCGCTTCAGGATTTTTGGTGAGCCTGATTAGTTTTTATGAACGTTTTTTTGAAATCGACTCGGGCGTCTCCCGGTTTATCCTTCCGTTTGGCTTGCTGACGCCATTGTTGTTTTTGGTAATGAACCCATGGTATCAGATGGTCCATGCTCAATTGTATGGAACGTTGCGTCACAAAGTTAGGGGATACCGTCGGTAACAATAATCATAAAAAATTCTCGCACAGTCTATAAAACTTGTAGGTTGCCGGTTTTTTTTGTTTTTCAGCGTAAGCATCTTTAAAAGAATAGCTTATTTATAATTAGAAGGATTTAATTATAATAACAAAGGAACTTTATTGATTGCGGAAGGGGTGGCGCAATGAAGAAGATGTTGATTGGTGTGTTGTTGCTGGTTGTCTTATTTCAAGTGGGCACTATCCAGGTGAGTGCCGACGTCGGGCCCAAGGCGACCGCTGAAATAGAAATTATCGGTGTGGATGTGGACTACTGGTTTGAACTTCTGATCCCTGTTCGTGGCAGCATTGAGGGACAACTGCCTGAATACTATGAAGACACTATCCGTTATGATTATTACCGTGATGATTACCCGGAACGTCTTTTGACATTTCAGGATGAGGATGGATACGCCGCATGCACCTTTTATAACGGACCTCCGTGTGTGCTTAGACAAACGGACGATCACGTTTTTAAAATGACCTATTTCAATGCGCCGCGTGTATTTAAAGTCGCGATTGTCACCGAAGAAGGGTCACTCATTGTATCGGAAGCCGTTGAAAGACGGCTGTTCCAGTCAAGTTTTACCTATGACCTGAGCGGCGTCGATTTGAGTGAGGACGCATTTGGCGTCGGTGAACTGGAGGAAAACATCCCCTACCGTGGTATAGGGTTGAGTTTCTTGGTGCGCGTTTTGGTCACGGTCGGTCTGGAACTAATGGTACTCGCGCTGTTCATGTACCGGAGAACATCCAGCTATAAACTTGTGGCAATTGTCAATCTCATATCGCAGTCCCTGCTAACCGCAGGTGTTCTTTTCGGCTATTATTTCGGTTCTATATTCGGTGCGCTCGGTATTTTCATTTTGGGCGAAATCATGGTGTTTACATTCGAGATTGTGGTGTATGCGCTCAAGCTCCGTGAAAAAGGTGCCGCCAGAGCGGTTTTGTATGGGCTTGTGGCGAACACAGTCACGGTGGTTGTCACGTTCCTTTTCATTCTGATAGAGCCTATGCTTTTCAGCTAAAAAAATCGATTGATTCAACCAATGAAAGAGTCCCAAGGGCTCTTTCATTTTTAGTTGAATATAACTAAAATTAATATTTAGTTTAATAATATTTATTTTATAGTATAATAAATTTATATTTGATTATCTTTATATTGATTATTTAATGCTGGAGGTAGTGCTATGATTGAAGAGAAGCGTCCTTTGAGGCGACTGATTGCCACTTTCCCTCATCGATGGAAACTGATGCTCGGTGTATTTGTGACTGTGTTGATGTCGGTGTTGACGGTCGCGGTCAGTTATGTGATTATGCAGATTATTGATGCGGCCCTTGATGGCGATCGAACGCTTTTTGTGCAAAGCTTCGCCCTGTTGATGGCTGTGGTCCTGTTCAACGTTGTTTCAGTCTATCTTAGGACACGGACGCTCGGCAGGTATACAGAGCATGGCATGTTGGCGTTAAGAGAGGAGTTCGCTTTGAAAAGTGTCGATATTTCGCTTTCCTCACATCAGGCGTCCCACTCGGGGGATCTTCTCTCAAGAGGAACCAATGATACGAGTCGCGTACGACAGTTCGCTTCGAACACGCTGCCCCGTATGATTGAAATCCCGCTTACCGCGGTGATTGCGTTAGTCGTTTTATTCATTCTATCATGGCGTTTGACGCTCATCACCATGGCGATGATCCCTGTGCTGATCATCGGTTCGGCCCTTTTGTCAAAGCCGATCGGTCCCGCCAGCAAAAGAGTGCAGCAGAAGCTTGGAAACGTCAATGCGGTGGTGACGGATTTCATAAAAGGCGTCGAGGTGTCAAAAGCGTACAATCTCGAAGCCACACTTGAACGGAAAAACCGTACCTATGTCGATGAAAGCGTCGAAAGCGGAATCGAACTCGCGAAACGTCGTTCCATTCTTGAAGCGTTTTCGATGGTGATCTCCATAGTTCCGTTTGCGGGCACCTTTCTGATCGGTGGTTATTTCGTCATTGAAGACCATATGACGGTTGGCGGTCTGCTTGCGTTCATCAATTTGTTGAATCTGCTTACCTTCCCGCTCAGTCAGATGGCGATCATTATCGGTGAAGCGAAGAAGGACATGGCGTCCGCAAATCGGATTTTTGAAACGCTTGACGCAGCGGAAGAGCGCAAGGATGGTGAAGTTTTTGAGTTTGATTCTGAAGGTCTTATCATCAAAGCCGATGATCTACACTTTTCTTATAACGGAGACGAACACAATGTGATCAACGCACTTTCCTTGGACATTGAAGAAGGGAAGACCGTAGCGTTTGTCGGTCCGAGTGGTGGGGGAAAAAGCACTCTCGCGAAATTGCTCATGGGGTTTTATGACAACTACGAAGGATCGCTATGCATCGGCGGCCATGAAATCAAGGATTGGTCGCTTGAGGCACTCAGGAAAAATATGGCGCTCGTCTCACAGGATACATTCTTGTTTCCTGAATCGATTTGCGAGAACATTGCGCACGGAAATCCGGCTGCGACGTTCGAAGAAATCAAAGAAGCGGCCCAAAAGGCCAACGCCCATGAATTCATCATGGCGCTTCCATCAGGTTATGACACGGTTCTCAGCGAACTGGGTCATTCCTTGAGTGGCGGGCAGCGCCAGCGATTATCGATTGCGCGAGCGATTTTGAAAGATGCGCCCATTTTGGTTCTGGATGAAGCCACAAGCGCGCTCGATACAGATTCGGAAGCGATCATTCAAGAAGCGCTCGAACCAGTGATCAAAGAGAAGACGACCTTGATCATCGCCCATCGCCTTTCGACCATAAAACACGCTGATGAAATATGTGTGATTTCGGATGGGACCATTGTGGAAAAAGGCGATCATGAGACACTGCTTGAAAAAGAAGGCACCTATGCCAGGCTCTATGAGAATGAACGCGATGAAGAAAGGAAGATGGACGATGAAAAAACTGACTTCTAGACGCATATATGATTGCATGAAAGGCACGAGAGTTCGTTACCTGAGTGGCCTTTTCGGCATGGCGTCACTGATGTTTCTTTTCCAGACAATGATCGCATTAATGTTTCTTGCGCTCTTTGACACTCTTGTCGAAGGCACCTTTCGAGATGTCATAGACAATGTCCTGATGACCATACTGGTGCTCATGGTTATTTTTCTTCTCATTCCGTTTTTCATCTATATTACCCACAAGGGAATAGTCATCACTACAGGCAACATTCGCCGCAAAGCTTTCAAGAAGCTCTCGAAATTACCGGTGGGTTATTTCAAGAAGCATCACAGCGCGGAGATCACATCAAAGCTCACCAATGACATCACAGAACTCGAAAAGTCTTACAGCGACCTTCTTTTGAATTTCATAGTCAATCTAATCTCAGGTCTTGGGACCACCGTGGTCATGTTCTTTCTGGATTGGCGATTGTCCCTGATTGGAGTTTTCACAGCGCTTTTGACACTTTTTGTCAACACATACTATGCGAAGCGTCTGCGCCAAGTGAGTACGAAAGTGCAGGAAAATCTCGGATTGCTCAATACCAAACTTTCCAACATCATCTCAGGCCTGCAAGTGGTCCGTCTTTTCAACATACAGAAACTGATTATGGACAAATTCAGGAGAAGCAACACCGACGTTGAGGAAATATCCATCGACCGTGTGAAAAAACAGTCGTTCATCAATGCCTTGAACACGATGATCGGCATGTTCAGTTTTACTGTCATCACCGCGATCGGTGCCTATTTCATTCTTGTGGGTCTGACGACGGTCGGAACGATTGTCGCCGTGATTCAACTTCAGAACGGGTTGCGTGAACTGGCGCGTTCGCTGGGAGACTTCATCACCAATCTTCAAAGTTCACTGGCCGCGGGTGACCGTGTGTTTGAACTTTTCGATGAAGCGGAAGAACCGATGCACTATCCAGGGGTGGAGATCCCAGTCAGTGATGCATCGTTGGTGATTGAGAATGTGGGGTTCGCATATGAAGACACCACGGTACTCGATAAACTTTGCCTATCGCTCAACAACAACCAGACGATTGCGCTTGTCGGGCCAAGCGGTGGAGGAAAATCGACTGTGTTCAAGCTTTTGATGCAATTCTATCCACCTAAGGAAGGAGGCATGTCCGTGTGTGGCCGATCGCCTTCTTTGACTCGACTGGAGGAAGTGCGCGAAAACATCGCCTATGTTCCCCAGGACGCCTACCTTTTCAATTGCACCGTCAGGGAAAACATCGCCTACGGTCTTGATGATGCGAGCGAACAAGCCATTATTGATGCGGCCAAGGTGGCCAATGCGCATGACTTCATTGTGAATCTTCCGAATGGATATGACACGTTGGTCGGCGAGAACGGAACGACCCTTTCAGGCGGACAACGTCAACGCATCGCGATCGCTCGAGCGGTGCTTAAGGACGCACCGATTCTCCTGCTTGACGAAGCGACAAGCGCCCTGGATAACGAGTCGGAAAAACTCGTTCAAGAGGCACTCGAGCGATTGATGAAAAACAAAGCCACACTGGTGATCGCACACCGTCTTTCGACCATTGAAGGGTGTGATCAGATCCTGGTCATCGACGAGGGGCGTGTGGTAGAAAGCGGAACGCACGAAGGGTTGCTTGAAGAGGGTGGTTTGTATGCCTTATTGCACGAGCGACAGTCGAGGCGTCCGATACCCGTAACGTAATCCGATCAATTTACTGTCTAGCGTGTTTATTATAGTAAAGATTTCAGTTATAATTAAAGCATGAAACACCAATAAAACCTTCGTTGACTTTGTTCAATAGGAGTAAGGAGTGATTTCATGAATATAGCAATATGGATTCTTTTTGGTGCTCTTGTGGGCTGGGTCGCAAGCATCATAACCAAAACCAGGCGACGTGGCCTTATCCGAAACATCGTGGTCGGCCTTGTCGGTGCGCTCTTGGGCGGATGGATCGCTTCGCTTTTCGGCATCGGATCCATTGATCGGTTCACCATTGAAGGATTTTTGATTGCGCTTGGTGGCGCAGTGCTGTTCATTTGGCTTTTAAGAAAACTCTAGCTTGTAGCGGTGGCATTCCGACATAGCAACATGAGAACTCTTCCGGTTTATTCGGAGGGGTTTTTACTGTATGGATGCCTGGTTGAGGCAAAGGTCATAACATGTTGGCGGGCAATCATCGATATGTTATTAATACCCCGGATATGATAAACTATGAGTAGTTAATTGAACATGTATCGGTTCGTGACCCGACGTATGAAACTGAAAGAAGGAGCATTATTATGCCGCTTAAAAAAGATCCTCTTCTCGAGGCGCTCTCAGAGAAGCGAGATGAATTGAAGGCCAGGTACCGTGATTCTGAAGGGCGCGCGCCCG